>Ga0214542_1001331_pt1 | contig 50330 bp, 19 predicted proteins | sample CNSS1metaG_FD_160096 | JGI IMG/M metagenome (GOLD analysis project Ga0214542, IMG submission 160096) | Root nodule microbial communities from cowpea collected in UCLA plant growth center, Los Angeles, California, USA - CNSS1 | ecosystem: Host-associated > Plants > Roots > Nodule | place: USA... | reverse complement strand
TGGCACCGGGTTTTCTTGGACCGAGGCCTATACTCTGACTTCCAGCCACTTTTTGGCTTCGGGTCCTACTGGACCGAGGCCTATACCCCTCTTTGGCACCGGTTTTGAGCGAACCGGGGCCTATACCATCTTTGGCTTCGGGTATTTGGAGAACCGAGACCTAAAACTTGGCTCTAATTGCAAAAATGCCACCGCGCCATTATATGCTTCGGTTCCTGGCCAACCGAGGCATATAAGACGAGGTAAAATGGACATTCTGCACTAGTGTGAATTTAATCTTTTTAATCAAATTTTATTAAGTTTAGTTTGATGTTTCAAATGTGTTTCTAAACTAATATTGAAACGCGTTTAAAACGTCAAGCAAACATAACAAAATTTTGTTAAAACGATTAAATTAACTAATTTCTAAAGTTGAGAAACTAAATTGGAAGAAATAAAGTTTCAAAAAAAGACTATTCACAATTTTTATCGAAAATCAAACACTAAAAACATATTTAACCCAATTAATTATTGTTAAACTAATAATAGAACCTAAACATAACATTTTAACATTTTTTGTAATGAACATGGTTCATCAGTGTCCAAACAACGTAAATGCAACATTAATAAAACTAAAACATGAAATCACACGTCAAAAATATAGAACCAAAATTACATAGAATATGGTTCTGTAAAAACTGCATTTGACTCTAATATTTTATATGACAAGCATATTTAAATATTTTTAGCATAGTTTTTTATTACTAACATTTTATCCACTGCACTTTGCATAACACATAACACAATAGTTAACAAAATCGATTTTTAAGTCAACAAAACACTAACTAACACTTCGAAATAAAAGTTATTTTGAAAGCAAATCCTATCCTACGGATTTATTTTCTTGAGAAGTGATAGGTTCTCATTCTTCAAATTTTACACTCTCATCCAAAAAAAAAACTACTTTGAATAATTTTTTATTCAATAATTTAATCAATATTATAATTAAATTATTTTCTTGAGAAGTGATATAGGTTCTCATTCTTCAAGGTTTACACTCTCATCCAAAAAAAAACTACTTTGAATAATTTTTTATTCAATAATTTAATTAATATTCATATTAATTAATTTAATTCAATATTTTATTAATATTTATAATGGTTAAAAATGATTGTAACGAAGAATGCAGTTTGTCATAATAGTTTTTTCTAATTTTCTTCTTGACCATCCGAAATTGACTGTTACTAACCTTATAGAAGAATGGACCACCTAATTTACTGATACGTAGGATGAAGCAATATATACAATAATGATCGTCGAATATATTATATAGTAATTAAAAAGAAAATAAAAATCGATGAATAAACCAATGTGTATATGGTTTCATCAATGTAAATCACAAAAACAGCCTATGCATGCAATAACCTAAGAAAAAACTATCTTACGCTCTATATCAGAGGAAACAAAACTTCCACACAAACACAAAAAAAAAAAACTTCTTTTGATCTTTATTATACTCAGCCTATCAGCTCCATTAATTCTCCCCCAACCTCTTCTCTCACAGAAAACGGTTTCCTACACATATCTTCAGAAATTTGCAGAAAGAAAATACCTCAAGAGCTATATAGTTGTTAACATTTAATTCTATAATTATCTGTCTATCTACAGTGCCGCGCAATGCTGCCAGAATAAAGAGAGAACATTTAAATTTATATAATTAAAGGGAAATTTAAGAAGCTATAAATTAAGGGCATGTTATATTATATTATATATATAGGTAGCTAGGTAGGGAATACTAATGGCACGCATGCATGAAGTAGAAGTTGCTATTCTACGCGAGGGCGTGCCAACCACAATGAACTCAGAGCTCGAAGACGATGGAAGTACTCGGCTATGGCCAGAAAACACCTTGCTGCTTGACGCGTTGTTAGGAGCTGATGCAGACGGTGAATGGTTTGGTGCCGAAGATTATCTGCCTGCAAAGTTTCAAGTACTTGTTAATTATCACTGTTTAATATTTAATCTTATTAACTATTCATGATTTCATTTACTGAAATGGAGATAATTTTCACGAGACAAAACACTGAAGAATTGCATTTAGATTTTTTTGTACTATTTTGAATTTTGCTCATAAGATTATATGTGTATATGCATGTGTAAACACATGCATGTGTGGGTAGAAAATCAACCTTTTGCGTGAAACTTCAACTGGGAAAAGAATATTAAATCATGATGGTCAGAAATAGACACAACAGGGTTGAAGAGAAACTGGAACAGTGTCAGTCTTCTCTTTGTACTTTCCGACATTAATAAGATTGAAATCTCTCCTTCTGAAATTTTCCTAGTCAAACTTTGGAACTTTTAATCAAAATATGGATCCTTTAACCTTAAAAGCACTCAACATGGAAGATGGTAGAAGATTTGTAACGGGATCGTGAATTAACTCAGCACATTACTATATTATAAAATTAGTATATAGTCTATGCATTTTATTCAAAGAGCGTGACTGACTAACTCACTATTATTGTTCAACATAGAGACAATATTTTCAAAGATTGGATTTCCTAAATGGCGACAACATAGCAATAATGATCACAGTAAACCCTGGACCATGTAGGAGTAATTTTAAGTCAGCATTGTGGCTAAAAAGAAGTCTAGAATGGTTAATAAAAGTAGTCAAACTACCAGTGGTGAGCTTAGATATGAATTAGAGAAAAGGTTGTTGCAAAACTCATTATGCTTACTCTATCTACCAAAAGATTCCTCTGGATTTCTGTTTCCCATTGTTTTGATGTTTTTCTCCTGATTCAACTAGGATGTTTTCTTGATTTCCTTATTAACTTAATTCTATTATAACAAAATTCCAAAATGAAATGCCTAATCCTACTTAGAAAAGAAGCACATGTCCCATTCCATTCAAAACTCATCTACACCATATTTTGCATCCGTTTCAAACCTAAAAGTCCACTCAGAGAACACAGCACCACATTAGACTCAACATTGTCCATTTGTTTGAAGTAGTCAAAAAAAGAAGTTATGGGGAAGGGTCTATGTTGTGTCTTCATGTCAAACGTTTATGACCATGACATCAGACAGATATGGGGCTAAGAAATATCTTTTCATTAGAATTGTATTGGTGAGGGACCACCACTCATCTGTCTAGTCTCACGTGTATATATGATCAGTAGTACACACTAACCTTTGGTATTGCCATTCAATGTTAATGAAATGTTCAAAACAATTTAAACGGTTACTGCACTTTAGCTATATATGTTTTATTGTTCTTGTTATGGTAACTTTGCAGTATGCTTTTTATATGCGTTAAGTACCAACTATGTCAAACAACCTAAATTTATATTTAGGTATTTAATCTTGACCAGTACTATATAATCGAGATGTTGTTTTCCTACTACTTTTGATGTTTTGTACACACAAAACTCCAATTTGGTTGCACGTAATTTTCCTTATTAAGGTGTGTGTTTATTTAGTCTGTGTCTGGTATCACACATATATGTAATGTATCCAAGTAGTTGTACCAGACAAATCCGAAAGGAAAAGGAGTCCTTTTCGAGATATAAACATTAGTCCCCAATGTAGCTCTAAAGAAGATGCAGATTTTATAATGTGTTTGTAGATTCCATGTAACAACCCCAAGAGAAAGGCATGCATATGGAAGGAGTAGTTTATGGGGTTGGGGCAGGTTTCCCTACCCAAAGAACAACACATTCTTCTTCTTACCTAACCCCATGAGATTCGTTATGGAAACATTGTCGTAGTAGGGACCACTGAACTAATCAACCGAGATCAAACGGTCACCAAACTCCCTCACCAAATCAGCAATGCCGAATTCAATGTCCATGATGAAGATGTTTTTGGAGTAATGATATTGACACGCATAATAAAGTAATACATTCTTTGAGATAACACGAGAAATATATATATTCTTTCATTATTAAAAAAAGTCAATTGTAGAGAATATTGATATTAATTGTGAAGTGTGTGAATGACATTACTATATATACCCACACATTAAAAATTTGGGAGACGCACGTTAAGTCAAAGTGGTGCAACGTACCTGTCTAACGAAACCTTCGAGAGTTGAGAGCTTGTTCATGGCCACAGCCATTTGTCCCATATAGTTAGCCATATTGAGAGGATAGCTTAGAGAGTCTGAAGTTATGGTGTCCGAAAGAGATTGGTTCAGAGCCTCTAGCCCTTGAGAGAGAGCCTCTTCGGCCTCTTGAGTCGATTGTTGTAATCCACATATACCCAATATTTGTTGCTCCGTCAGAGGCTCAATTTGACTCAGAATAATCTGAAACACATAAATTAAATCAATATTATTTAACATACATTACTATAATCATCAATGTATGAAAAATATAATAAAATGACACAATTTTATGCTGTAGAACATTGAAAGAGATGGAAATGGAAACGAGGGTGAAAGAAGAAAATGAGAGATAAAGACCTATATATGCCACTCCCTTTTTCTTTACCATCTAATCTCTTAATCATCTCCTGTTCTAACCATGAATTGCAGTTAAAGGTATGACATTATATATGAGAATGAAGCCTAATTCTACCCACTACGGGAAACCTTCATCATTCCTTTTATCTTTCATTGATGACATTGAATTCATACCCTACGTTTTGTTTTTCGCTAACCCAAGCATTTATAAGACAAACTTCTTGTAATGAATACTGTGTATAACGCAACACTTCCAAGTTATCAGAAAAACACTCCCACAAATATATTAATATTTGAAAAAAATAGAACTTGTTAAACATATTTGGTTACAATAATTTGATGTACCTTAATGAGTTCGGAAGGCCTGAATCCTCCGATCCACATGAAGCAACGTTCAGCTGGGGTTTTCCACATGCCAGAAACCAGATGGAACACGTCTGTTTTGGCCACGAGGCTCTTGAGGTTGATTACTTGGTCATAATGCGCCACGCAATTGTCCACAAAGAGTCTAAGCTCGTTCTCAGGAAGGTGCTCTTGCACTGCAGCTCTTAGCTCACACACTATGCGGTGGTGCTCCTCAACCCATCTTGCGTATTCCACGTCAAACATTGCAGCCTCTGAAATTTAAGTTAAACTTTATCAGGAAAAGAAAGAACATCGGAAAATGTAAGAGAATAAAGCATGCACAGATATGATCTTGTTAGTGGAAAGAGATGGAGACCCGAGGTAATGGTATTCATAGCGACAGGGAGGCTTTGCTCTCCTCCCAAAAGTGCACCTCCACCACCCAAGAACATGCCCTAGAAATAGAAACACGCATTACTTGCAAGTTGCAAAAACCACAGGTGTTTGAAGTTGGAAACTTTAGGAGTGTCATGGCCAGTTATAGCATATGTGGTTTTATTCTTCCTTACCTGAGTTCTAGCACGTTGTAGCTCTTGTTCCAGCTGATTAAGCCTAACCCTACTTGACTCTAGCTGTTGAACATATGCCTGAGAGAGAGAGAAAGAAAGAAGACAAACCGAATGGCACATGACTAAGAAGAACTAAGGGGCCTTTGAAAATCTTACCAAATGAGTGTAAAACAACAGAGTTGAGTTAAAATAATCTTCCTTGGGAATCACTCACCTTTTTCCTAAGCCTGCTTTTCCTAGCTGCCTCTCTATTCTGAGCAAGTCTTCTCAGTGTCTGTGCACAACGTTTTAAAGTGGATATATTATAGCTTCCGTATTTTGAAAAATGCTTTAAAAGGATGGATAAGGAACAACGAAAAACAAAATTAAGAAGTTAACCTTAGGATCTGGTGTTTTTGGTCCTTCTTGTTCAGAACTCGACGTTGGACCTTTGCGATGATTACTCTCTCGCTGCCATGTTAAAAGCATAGGTTAAATTTTGTTTGATTAAATAAGAAGAATTATATTCAAGGTCAGAAGCTGAGGCTTCAAAGATGCTACCAAACTCTATATCCTAGCCATTTATAACAGATAGATTTGACTCTATATATATATATTATTTTCGTACCTTGACAGCTTTGGGTGGTTGAGGGGCAGAAGCAGCTTCGTTTCGAGGATTGGCCAACTCCATCGACGGCTCTGATGGTCTCTTTGAACCACTTGTTTGCGGAGAAACTAACTCTAAGTTAGCCTATCAAAATCAAACATAAACATACAAAACATATTAATATAGTGTTATTATTTACTTATGCAGCAAGGAATAGTAACAGAAGGAGAGAGTGAGAGTGCAGTATGTATATATATAATATAATATAATATAAATGGACAGTGAGGTATCGATAATGATTACACCTTGGACTTGGATGATGATGGCTCAACGTGCATAGGCTTGGATGGAAAAATGTTGAGAGTCGGAGGCCTCATTCCGGATGATGAGTTCTCTGCAGAATCGCATACATGTACGAAATTGAGCAACATCAATTATGTGTAAATATATCTAAGTTGATGTTTATGATGAAGATAAGGTGAGAGAAATGAAAGACGGAAGGAGGGTCTGTTTTTTTGGAGGGACAGAATGATTAAGAGATAACCCAAATGTGAAAATATAAGAGAGATCGCAAAAGACAAGAGGTGTGAGGCAATTAAACATGCATTTGTAGCTCTCATTTCCAAACTGAAAAAAGGAAGAAAGAAAAGAGAGCAAAGAAAGTAAAGGCAGAAGGAACCCCCATACCCTACTCGTTTTCCTTTTCAGTACAAGTGGTGTTTCTGTTTGAAGGAGATCATGACACCGGTTTGTTACATGTCATGGTCTCATACCTCCAAGGAATAAAACAAGAAAACAATTAAACAAAAAAATAAATGTAGAGAGAGAAAGAGAGGATCAATTTCCACTAATTTTTTTTTTTTTTTTTTTTTTTAGAAATGGGAATATCTACTCCATCTTCTGCCCCTCCCTTCTCTGCAAGGATTTGGTCAAAGGAAGTACGAAGCTGCTGCAGATAGGAATCAGCCAAACATGCTTTTGGTGTGACCCAACAAAGAGAATCTCACAAACGAACGAAAAGTGAGAGGGAAAAGTCCCTCTTTTGAATTGGAGAAGGTTAGAAGCTAAGAAAAAAAACAAAGAAAGAAATTTCCATGTGTGTGTGCGTGTGAGAAAGAGTTTACGAGAAAGCTCACGTCTTTGGTCTTGAACAGTGGATGGGTCTGCTTGTCCATCAAGGTAGAGGAAAAACGCTTGATCCAATTCACCCAAGTCATAAGCGCCGGAATCCTTGCCTCTGCTGACATAAACACACACGTTGAACCACAAAAAAAAAAAAAAAACACAGAATAATGTAAGACAAAAAAAAAACAAAAAACTCACAGGTAATTTCCGGGGATAGAGGAAGACGAAGAAGAGGATTGCATCATTCCAAAAGAAATTTGATGGTCATGAACTTGATGGTGTTGGTGTTGTTGTAACTGATAATGATGAGGATGAGGGTGACGGTGCTGAGGTGGTGGGAGTGGTTCCAATTGATTATTTGTTGTTGGGTTGGTGGTCTTGGAAGCCATGACAAGAGAAGAACCTAAAAGGGTTGACGTTGTTGCTGTTGCTGTTGCTTATGTTGTCTCCTGTTCTTGTTCTCTCTTAAAGTAGCTCTCGGAAGCCCCATCAATGGCGAAACCGCCTTCTTTGTCTTCCACTTGAGATCATTCCCTTCCTCCACAGCAAAAGAGGGAGGCGGTTATAGTCGAATAGCTTGTAGCGAGTTACAGAAGAGAGAGATAGAGAGGAGTGAGAATGGAATTGAATGCAAAGTTACAAACTAACAAAAAGACAACACTCTTTTCTATTACACTACTTTCTCTCTCTTCAAACTAGACGATGACTTTCCGCAAACCAAATTTTTTTTACAGATTAAACGGTCCTCTCAGGGCATCACCCTCTTCAGGTTCAATCCTCTCTCTATATATATCTATCTATCTTAAAGAACCAGAGAAGAGGTTGCAACAAAAACATGTCTTAGGTTGTGTTTGGTTATGGGGGAGAGGAAACCAATTTTGAATTGAAAAATGGAATGGTAAAACCACCTTAAAATTAAGAGCTTCCGTGCGAAACCTACTTATTCTATAGAGTGAAATGACCAAAAAGTCATGCTCTGTGTTCAACTTTTCCAATTCACATTCATGCACACGCTTACACGTTGATCCCTCAGGCGGCTCTCTTCTTTTAACATATTTAGCACACGCATTTTAATTTATACATCCTTTTTATATAGGGCGAGTGAACTTAAACAATTTCTTAAATATACAATTTCAGAATAAAAAAAAAAGTAATTGTGAAAATTAATGCCAAAGCAACCCGGACAAAATAAAAACTAAATACTGATTAAATACCATTTATTGTTTATTAAACATTGATTCTTTTTCTATCATTTACTTTCTTACATGGTGACATCTGTTTTCAGACATTTACTCCTTTCTCTCTCTCCATTCATATACATTAACATATATATTACATTTTAAAATTACTTATTTTATTACTAATACATTTTTTAAATTTGGTTTTGATCTGTATGTATATTTAATTTTATTTTAATACTTATAAATTTTAACATATATATTAAAACTAATTAGAAGTAAAAGGAAAATAATTAAAATGGGTAATATTTATATATAGAGACTAAAATATAAATTCTATAAATATTATTACAAGCACAAATAGCATTTACTTCAAACCTTTAATAATCAAAACAAAGACTATACGTTTTAATATTCTTCTCTCTATCTTTTATTTTATTTTGTCTTGTAGGAGCCCATTTCAAATCAAACAAGATAATTATGATGGATATTTAATAACTAATAATCACACATTTATAAATAGAGGGGTTTTTTTTATATAATTTGAAATCCCTTGGAGAGGTAATTAATATTTAACCTTAATGACTTGGAAGGAGTTATAATAAATAATATTTCCACATGTCTTCTTAATTAATCAAGTCGTTGTAGAAATAGTAGATAGTGGTATTCCTCAATTTTGAAAATGATTTTATCACAGGTTGAATCTTGTAAATTTTTTTCAAGGCTGGAAAAATCATCTAATGAATAGTTACAGTCATATGAAGGGAGTTTTCAGACGTAAGTTATCTCAATGGCGGATGGTTGAAAAAAACTTCTGTAATCTATTTCAGGGTTCTTCTCAACATATAGACAAAATTGACTTAGGAAAAACATAAAACTTTGACTTATTAATAATAATAATAATAATCACAAAATACAAATTCAAGGCACAAGAAAATATGATTCAAGTTTGCATATCTCCACACCCAAAGATGGCGTCTAATTAAAGCCAACTATGTAATCCTAAAAGGTGTTACAAGCGAAAGGAGTAAATTAAAGAAACAGTACAAAAAAAGAAAAAAATTATAAATAAATAAAAAATTATAAAATTCGTTTAAAATTTGCTAAGATTCAAATAGCTGTCAGGTGATAATTATTTATGTACACAAAGTCATAATAACAATGCTAACTAATTATAACAATTATTCGATAAAAAAATGTTGGTAGTTAAGTATTTCTTAAAGATTGACTAAAAATAATATATACTATAAAATAGTTCGTATACCAAGGTCTCTATTGAAAATGTACGTTAATTAATTAAGGGAAAACATTGACTTTGAGAATCATTCTGCTATGTGAAGGCCATCATCAAGTTGCATTGGGGCAAATCAATCATTGTTTGTATTTTTTATATGTCTTTTTCTGAATTTCTTTGAATATGATGATTTTTTTTTTCTATTTATCAAGATTGCTAAAAATATATACATACATACCCCACCAAAGTCAACAGCTCTTGAAATTCTTGGCACTAAACTTGTTTAGCTAAAACATATTTTTGTCATTACTTCAAACATTGAAGGCTGTTCAAAATGCTGAAGGCAGGATTCAGCGACGTGTCCCACTTATATATGTATTAAATTTATGTATGTTTTGATTAGTAGGAGTAGCCATTATCAATTGCTATGAACTTCACAGGGTGAAGAATGGCTTTCTCAGAGTCACGTGCATTGACCCTCAAAATTCATTAATGTGTTCAAATTGGGAGACACATTTTTTTTAAGTACTTTCTTTACTGTTGTCAACACCGTCTCACACAAACTATGTACCTTTATGCATGGCATCTTGTTTTCTGTGTATATAAACTACAAGTTCTCAACATATATACATTATAACCCACATAGATTTTTTTTATATACATATATAGTTAAATATAAATGTTAGTATAGTTAGTTTTTGTTAGTTGAATCCATAATTTTTCTCATTTTTTCTTTAAAATCTTTCAAATTAATCTTATATCTCTCAAATGTTAATATAAAGAGTTGAATTCACAATATATCTCATCCTTTCGATCATATACATCATGACCTACCATAGATATTCATAGAAAAACACATTTAGGATATGAATAAAAAAAATATTTTATAATAATGCATTTGTGCTATTGTTAAGGATTTTAAATCGATTAGATATAAAGGGAATTCACATTATATAAGTAATTGCAATATCATATTACAAAGTTGATTGTATATAAGGTTAAGTTAGACTTAAATGTATTTTTTAATGTGATATTAGATTCATTTGAATATTTATGAGGACACTACCTCTCTTAACTATTTACTTTCTCTTTCTTCTAAAATTATAAAAGTCAACTTTTGTTAAGACTATTTTATCCTTATACAAGTTGTCAAATGGTCGTCAAACGGTGTCAAACAACCTTTTTCCTGTTTATTATTTGTTGAATTTATCATGTCACTTACTAGCTATCAGGTACTATATATTAGACCATCAATTAATATTTAGTTTCATATTTGAGGAAGGGGGTGTATTAGAGATCTCACATCAACTAGAGAAAATGAATTTACAACGGATACAAAACTCATCTTATAAATATGTTTTGTAAAGTTGAAAAAGTATATGATATGCTTTATTAATTTCATATTAATTATGTATTGAATGTATTATTTTGAGATAATTAATGAAGATGCACCTAAAGTTACTTTCAGAAAAACTAAATAAAAATTATAAGTATCATATAATAACACAGACTAAAAATAGTTTCAATATGTTATTTAAAAAAAATCATAAGAAATTAAACCTTATTCATTTTATTGGGACTAAACATATATATATATATATATGTAAATCATAAATTTAGGATTTAGTTAATAAATTAATTAAATAAATACAAAAATTTAAGATTAACCAAAATTATTGATCTTAAAAAGTAATAGATAGACTTAATGTTTTCAAAATAAAGAAACCATAATTATAGATTGAACAATTGGACCAAACTGGAGATCAAACTTGTACAAAAAGAAAACACGTCTCTCTTTTTTTTTTTTTTTTTTTTACATATTTGTGTTGTTACAGGCAAATAAATTATGGCATTGAAAATACAAAAATATTTAATATTTACGTTTTAAATAATTCAAAACATTTAATAATGTATATTTATTGCGTTCACACCATGTATTTATGAGACATGAATAGTGCTGTTATATGTTGAATGCAAACAAGGTTTGTTACAAAGATTACAAAATGATGAGTTTTTCTAATTAAAAGGATAATAAATAAAATACTTTTATTAAATATCACATTAAATGTGTATTAAAAGCCTTTTTCTTTTATTAATGTATTTTCATGGGTACGTGTATATAAGTAACTTATATAAATGACTTTTTATTACACAACACATAATTAATCGATTACTTTGTAGTAGTGTCAAATATTTACATAAAACGATATTAATTGCAAAAGCACATTTAAGAAAATACAGAAAAATTAAAAGAAAATAAGCTATAGCAACATTCTAGATCGTTATTTTATATGAAACTTACTATTTTATAAATTCTACTTAACCAACCTCTTCGAAAGAGACAAATATAACCACTATTGAAAATTGTTTATAACAGTTGATAAAATGGATTAGGTGTGAGAAGATAATCTAAATAATGTATAACAGATATCTATTCTTATTTCGTTTTTAATTATATTTAAAAAAGTTATTTTGTTATGTATATAAAAATGAAGAAAAAAAGTGAAGATAAATTATTTATTCATTACAAATAACGGTTTATACTATTCTATAATACAGTCAAAATTTTCAGCATTTTATATAAATATATTATCTATATATTTTTCAATATTACTTTCTTTAAAATTATAGAATATATCAAATATAGAAACTAATATATATATATATATATATATATATATATATTAAAATTAATAAAAATATTAAGTTTTAATTCATTAAAATGAAATGACAATAAAAAGGTTGATACAATAGGGCATAATATATTTGCAATAATGATAATAAGAAAAACTATATACAGAATTTAATAACTATTGAAGAAGTTGGTCCCTAAGGTGATACAAGTAAAGGCTTCACCAACTTCTCCGTAGGTTAAAATAATATTTCCTATCTGAAAGTGACACCAACTTAATGTTTTTCTTGTTTATTTTAATTGGGTCAAAAAAACTAAGTACAAGTTAAAGAAACACTATTCCAAGTTTCCACCCTTGCTTATAAGCTTAATTAATGAAAATTGTTAGTCACATCTCATATTTTTAATTAAAGAGAAGTCTAAATAATCAGATTAATCTTCTTCCTTGATATGTATACAGTTGCGGACATTGATCAATAATTTTGGAGGAGACAAAATAATATACTCAAAATTCAAAATTTATATATTTTAATTATTGTCATTAATACAATAAAAATAAAAATATAAGTAAATAAATAACTTAGTATAACCATACCTATACAAGAAATCACACATATACAAAAGATTGTTCTTCGTTCTTTCAGATTTTTAAACTCATCAATAATTGAATCAAAACTAAAATTTTCAACTATTTATTTTTTAATGTAAATATAAACACGTTCAAAAGAATTAATATAAAGCATGTTCCTCTAATTGAACAATATGATCATTTGTATCATGATTCAGGATACGTAACGATTAGATATTGAATTTGAATTGTTTTCATCATCACGAAAAACTTTATTTTTATCACTTTAAAAATAAATATATTCTTTTATTCTTCATCAATATATCTATTTCTTTTTTAAGTTTAAGATTAAAAAATAATTTATCATAATTTAATTAACAAATAAAAAATTAAGAGTATAAAAGAAAAAAAATCAATGACAATCAAGTTTCAATTAAAAGATAGTTATGAAAAAACACATAGTACAATCTTTTTTCTCCCATAATCATAAAAAAAATGAATATAAGGCTCATGTGGTAAATAATAATGTTAACTATTGAACAAATATTTTAGTATTAAGTGATACAAGATAATTACCTTTTTTCTTCATGAATGAAAAAAAACAAATGAGAAATGAAAGCAAAAATAATAAATTTGTATTTAACTTTTTTTTTTCAAAACAGATAAAAAACATGTGAGAGTGTGAAATCATAATAAGTTGTGAAAAACTTAAAAATAAAATGAGAAAGAAAATAAAAAATATCTTAATAAATATTTTTATTCTTCAATACATTTGATTTTATGTTTTATAATTTATTAATATTAGAAAGATACCTAATTTAACTTCTATCAATTTTAAATATATGTTACATATAATTAAAAAAAAAAAAAAATATATATATATATATATATATATAAAATATAAAATATGTTTATTACGATCACTTTATTTATTTAATTTATAGATATCAGATGTGAAAAATACACAATGAAAATTTGTAATTAATTGTCAAAATTTATGTTTGATTTATAGATGCCCAATCATAAAAATTGACTTTTTTTTTATTTGAAATATTTTCTTTAAAAAATGTCACATATTACATCAATTAACCTAATTCTATATTAATTAAATCTTAAAGTAATATGGAAAGATATATATAATATTGACTCCTTTACACTACCAACAATTGTGTAAGGGAAAAAAATGCTCTTATTCTCTATATAAAATAAATTAATAATGGGTGGCATATGAATTCCAGAAAAGAAAAAGCTATCAAAGAGTTTATAAACTTAAAATACAATGAAATATTTGTTTATAGAACATTTCATATCTTCATTTTAGTAATTGAATTTTTTTTTTATTACTATATACTACTAGCGGGAGATAATCACATGAAGGAAAATACACTTATAAAGTTAACACTAGTGGTAATTATTTATTTTGTGATAATACATGATGTTGAGGTTATATGATGAAATATGTTTTACTTTAATATACAATTTTTTTTAAGATGTACTTTTTTTCTAAGGTTTTGTTTGAATTAAGAATTAGATTTCTGTAGAGATGGTAAGGAGACGGGTGGAGGACGAGTTTTGTTATTTTATATTCATTATTAGAAAAAAAAATTCAACCTCATACTCAAATATAATGGAGGGTATTAATTTTTTGTCTCATCCTCATCTCTACTTGATAACAACTATATACTCGTACATGTATCTATACTGGTTTTCTGACTGTTTCAATATTAATTATGAAATAATAAAAAATTACGGTAAAGGTATCCGTATTTTTATGTTGGGTCATGTATCCGTATCCAACATGTATCGTGTATGATACTTTAGGATACTTTAACGATATTTATCAATGAAGTATCTGATTTATAAAGTAGTAGTACACTACAATAAAAAGTTTGAATAGTGACCAAATTGACAACTAAAATAGTTCCAATAAATTATAATCGGTCTCTAAATTGATAATTAAAATAGTTTCAATAATGAATTCATTTTTAAATTGGTCACTAACATTAGGAGTTTTAACTATCAAAATAATTGGTCTCTAATTAGAAAATTTGGATTCACACATTAACAATCATATATTTATTATGTTTCTAAGAATTATTGTACACTTTTCGTTATTCATATATCACGTATCCTATTATTTTGAAAATAAACGTATCGACATATCAGATACATGTTGTATCTGATACACGTATTGTATCTGTGCATCATAGGGCATCATTACAGAGGAATGTATTAGATATTTGTAATATTTTTTAAATAATAAAATTATTACAAATAAAATTTCTAAAATATAATTTAAATAAAACTACACAATAAAAAAATGAATAAAAATTAGCCAGTGGGGTTATTTGCTAGTATAATATATGTCTTAGTCATATTTGTAGATGAGAAAAAGAATCTTTTAAATTATTATCATCGTCCACTTAAATATATAATTATATGGACATGTTAAGATCGAGATTTAAATCGTAAATTTTATGATTTATATAATATTTACGAGTTAGATTTCACGCAAAATCCAACCAAAATCATAAAATTTTGTAAATCGTCATTTTTTTTTGTTTGAATTTTTGATTGCATTGTCTGTTCATATTCTTTGGTGAATAATTAAAATTTAAAATTTTATATGTATTCGCAGTCACACAATCATCTTTCACCTAATTAAATTAAATATTAATACAATAAAAATGATTCATTTCTAGAAAAAAAGTTAATACAATTAAAATTTGGTTGTAACACATCACAACACTTCTCAATTAAAATTTAATACAATTATGATTTCCCAATTTTGTAGTCACAACTGGGGATGTCGTCAACGGGACGAGTAGTAGCCCCCCTTACCTTCCCTGTTCGATAAATATCAACCTCGTACCCGTACCCATATCCGTGTGGGTATCCATTATGCGGGAACCCACATATTTTTTTAATATATACGAATATCCACGGGTACCCGCGAGTATTTACAAAAAAATAAAAATAATTACAATATATTTTAGTTGTAAATTCAAATAAAATACAATACATAACATTTATAAATTTCAAACAAAGTCCAAATAACTCATTTAAATAGTGTTGAATGACAATTTTAAAAAAGAAATAAAATTATTTTAAACCTAATTGATAAAAAAAAATAACTCATTGAAAATCAATATGTTAATATTTTTTAATCACGTTTTTCTATTTTTTTAATTTAAATTAGAGTATAGCGAGTACGGGTATCCACGGGTACGGGTATCTTACCCGCCTCGTTGACATGCGAGTATAAAAAATACTCGTACCCGTTATCTGCGAGTATCCATTTACAATATCAATTTTCTAATTGTTACGGGTTTTATCCGCGGATACTTGCAGGTACGAATTCTTTTGACATCTCTAATAACAATTTTATATAGATCCAAAGCATAATATGATAATAATATGTTAGTATTTATTACTTCTTGTATATATTAATCATAATATTATTATTTATTATTTATTTATAAAATAATTTATATTAATATTATTTACAAAAATTGATAACAAAGTGCCCCTTTTAATTTATTAATATTTTTTGAATATAGCTTAATTTATTGATTAATGTTTCACTATTTTGAATATGAGTTATACTCCAATATTATATTTGTTGCACTTTCCGTTAACCTTACACGCTTTTTTCAGTTTTTATCAAATTTGTACGTATAACTTTTCTTTCTCCAACCATTTTAATCTTCTTCTTTTTTATTTTACTATTATTTAGTCTACGGACTAATCTACTAGTTGACTCAGTGAATTATTCGTGAACAATAACAAACTAGGACTTATTTAATTTAACCGACTAGGTTGGTCCAGTATTTTTAAATGCTGCTTATTCGGGTAAATAAAAGAATCTATACTTTAAGAATATTATTATTTGAATGTATATAATGTGTTTAATTGTTATTTAGTGTTCTTGAAGTAATCATTTCTTCTTATCAATTGTTTTTTCTTCCTATAGGTTATTTTAAGTTTCAGCTTGTCATAAACCTTAATCCTAACTTCAGTTTTTTTAATCTTAATTTCAATTTCTATGTTCTAGTGATAAATCATTGTTTGTTAGCATTGATTAATGGTTGCATTTTGTGTTCCTTGAGGCAGATCCTCCGCAAATATTGTTTATTTCTTACTTTTCACTGCAAAATATGGGTTCTTATCCCTTTAGTAAATTGTATAACAAGGCAAAATGTACTAATTTTAAGTGATGACTTTGCTAAGTGTAGCTCGCAAGAATTTATCCAAATATTTTGCAATAACATCAGCTATAACCTTTCTATAAACACTTTGAATTAGGTGAAAATTCTCCCAAAACATATACTCCAAATCATTAAAGCACATGGAGTGAAACGATTGCATAATAACACAACCTTTATTGTTGAATACAATTTGTTTTTTTAAATTAGCTTATAATTAAATTATTTTCTTGTCTTGTGTTTGGCAAAAAATATCAAATTGATCCTCTGCTATTTTTTTTTTCTCAACTTGGTTTTGATATTTTTTAAAAGTGATTCAATTTGGTCTTTGCTATTAATTTTTTATAAACAGAGTTAAATTTAAAAAAATCACAAATTAACTTGTGACACTAATTTTAACGTTGTTTGTGAAAAATAACTGCAAAAACAAAATTGAATTACTTCTAAAAAAACCAAAATCAAATTGAGACAAAAAAAATAAAGAACCAATTTGATTTTTTTTAACAAAAATAATGATTAAAAGAGTATTTTAGTCTAAAATTAACCTTAACAATATTTTAAAGTTATGATTTTGCTTATAACTTTCCCTAAATATTTAATATAAAATTTTAAAATCAATATAAAGATGGTTAAAATCAACTTTAAAAATTCAAGTACTCATAATTTATAGTTATACTAAATCGACATTATAATACTTTTATGTCGTTAAATTCTCCGAAAAAAAATAATGATTGAAACCTCATTAAACAACACGTCTAAGTAACGTGACTTTAACCAATTGAGTTTTCATTTTTATTTTAAAAGGTTACAAAAATAATCATATAACATACTCCAATGACTTTTAGAAAAAAAAAAATATATATATATATATGTATATATATATATATATATATATATAAATATATAAATAAATAAATATATATATATATATATATATATATATATATATATATGTCTGTGTGTGTAAAAGTGAAAATATATGTATTATATTAGTAAATGATGATATTATAATGTTATTGAGTTAATATATAAAATAAAATTATTTATTAAAAATAAAGTGAAATATATCAAAAAAGATGAGAGAATAACGGTTGATAAATAGAGAAAAAGAGAAGAAGCAGATATAGACGATTTTATAAAAAGTTTGTAAAAATAATAGTCAATTTTTAAAAATTTAATAAATAATTATATTTTAAAAAGTAAAATTGAAATTTTGAAATGTTGACATATATTGTTATATATATATATATATATATATATATATATATATATATATATATATATATATATATATATATAAACTAATTTTCAACGTGATCTCCAAATTTTTTTGAATTTTTTAAATTACATGTCATATATTGGAAGAATTTTTCAAATTATATATGATAGAAATTAAATTAAATTAAGTATTTTTTTATATTTTTTACAAAACATAATATTAAATATTAATAAATATTAAAATATAAAATTAAATATAATAAAAAATAAAAAATTATATTAAAATATTTATTATTTTCTTTTCTATTGTTTTTGAGTTTCTTATATATTATATTCATTTTTCTCTTACATGATTTCTTTTTTTAAGAAAAATACTTATTATTTTTGTTATCATTTTTCAAATATTCTCTTCCATTCTTTACAAAGAAAAATCTTACTAGATAGTAAAATATTATTTTAATAATTATTATTATTTTTTATCTCATAAGTCTTTTGTATATTCATTTCTTATGAATATAGAAAAAAAAATATTATAGTATATGTTTTTTCATAACTGGTTTATCAAACCATGTTAATCTTTGATAGGGAGAGAAAAGTCAACAACATTTTACTTGATAAATTCGTCTTATTTTAACTTTTCTTATTTTTACGTAACAGAAAATCATTTTCTACAATAAAACATTTTTTTTGTCGACACTATGATTATTTACATTAAAAAAGAAATTGTTGAAATTTTTAGTTCTAATTCAATTATTAATAAATCAAGGATAAAAAAAATAAAAAAAAAATATATATATATATATATATATATATATATATATATATATATATATATATATATATATATATAACTTTTTTATACTTACCATTATCTATATCATCTTCAATTTGACTGAATTAATAACCGTAATTAAATATACAAATTTTAACTGAATTATTTTGATTCCTCAAAAATATTGGTCAAAATCGATTACTATTCATAACACACATTCTGATCAGATGTTATTTATTCTAAGAGAAAAATTACACCAAAATCTTTTTAATTAATTGAGTTGTTAAGTTAAAATTGAATTAAAGACTTAAATTAAGAGTGTTTATTTTTACTGACTCTTAAAGTAAAGAAATTTCTCGTATATATTATGATAATAACTAACTAATATCAATCAGTTACAAGAAAAATAAATTAAGATTATTGCTTAACGATTATATTAAAAGATAATGGTTAAAAAAAACAAAATGCTAAAAACGTTAAAAATTGCAATAAAGTTGGATTGATAATATTAAAACCCATAATTTGTTAGAAGAAAAACATTTTTATTCTGTAAAAGCTAATGAGATTATACATAACCACCTCACCAAAATGATGCGCGCAAGTAAACGTTCATTGCGTTTGGACGTTGACATAAGTGATTGTCTCCGACGTGAAAATTCAACAGGAAGCATCTACTACTTTCAAATCCAACGGAAAACAGATGCCACGAATCAGTGCTTCAACTTGTTACGTATATTACATAAAAAATCATTTTACCTAAATAAAATAACCTATTCCTTACATATATTTAACAACTTCAATACTTAGATGCTCCTTTTAAGTTAAAATATTAAGTGTTAAAATTAGTTTCTTTCTTCATTATCTTATGCTCTCTGGTCTATGCTACTGCTATTTTCTACACTATATGATTTGGACGTGTTACCCTTAATTCTGATCAAGTTCAATGCATCCAACATTTAATTAAATAATGCACAAATTATACCATTTTTTTTTTAATTTGAAAATGATACCATATGGATTCTACATATTATCAATTAGCCTTTTAAGCTGACTTAATTAAAATATTAAACTCTGGGCCACTGTATATAAAGCACACTCCTTGTCATCTCCATTTACTTTGCTCCAAAATTCTTATTTTATTTATTGAGTTCTTTTCTCGCATGTCTACTAGTATATAATATGAGAGTATTAGATAAGTTCTATTATTTTTATATTCTTTGATTAATGAAAAAACTTTTTATTTTTATATTCGATTGTGACCTGATCCACTTAACTTCTGCCACAAGATAATTGTGCAATCCGTAGCAATCTCTCGCTTAAAAATTACCCACCAAGAATCAAACTCATAATCTTGGCTCTGATACCAATTCTTAGGATCAAACGCTTACTACTATGCCAAAAATCATAGTTAGTCAAAACGTAACTCCTTTTACTAATAGCGTAACAGTCCAAGCCACATTTGATTATGACTCAGACCATTTGATCTCTATCACGGAACAATTGATATCACCTGCAACACAACTAATAACAGACAAAAAAAAGTCAGAATAATTCACAGATTCTGATATTAACATTTTTGACACATGAAAATGTAACATTTGAAGTATTCGTATATACCTCCAATTGGCAAGGGGTTCACACGATGAGAGCAATAGTTCCATTAATTTTTTTCTAATGTAAACTATGAAACTTTTTTTTCTGCAATTGCTTATAAAATAATAGTTTTACCTGTAATATTCAGTTAGTAGGTAACTGGCTTCTTAAATATATAATTACAATTATGATATTATTTGATGAGTTAGATTAGAATGTCAACAAAGGGCATGGTCTGCATAACCTTCCATGCCGGAAATAAGTGATGTTATTTTCAATATAAAAGGTCAATGATCCATCCCCATTTAACTTAATGCCAAGTTTTGAAGTCATCATTGTAATCTTAATTCCTCTTTTTGAAGATGAGTAATATATAGCATAGCGACATGACAATAATGTCTAAACCTAAACTTGTTGGCACCATGTAGAAACTAAACCCTAGATGAACTTTAGTTGGTATCGAGAAGAATAGATTATTTAGTGAAATCAAATTAACCTACGTATTCCTTCAACTTCTATTGTAAAATCCTAAAACAAAACCAAATTTTGACAAGGACTCACTGGGATAACTTCAAAAACTTGGTTGTGTTCTTATGGTTATGGTTAAAGATTTCACATTCACTAAAAATAAAATCAATTTTAAATATATCTTTTTCATCTCAGTTTTTCAAACTAATTTTAGGAATCTTTATTACATTATGTTATATCTTTTAAAAATTGCTAAATTTAGCCCAAAAAATGTCAATATTTAATTAATATAAATTAGTTTTATCAGTACGACATATTTATCAGTTTTTGTTGATAATTAGTTTAAAAAAAAAAACTTGACTACCCTCCTTACTCACGTTATTCTATCTACAAAAATTGAACCATATATATTGTTGGAGAAGATGAGTCCAACTCCATTTATGTATCAACAATTTGTTGACTTTAAGATGAATTTGGTTGAAAGGATAAACAAAAATAGAACTTACTGTATTAATTAATTCTACTTGCGATTCAATATTTTTTTTTCACATTTTTTTCTCAATTTTTCTTCGACAAACAACTTTTTATTTTATCTGCATACTTTTCTTTATTCAACCTCTACCAGACAAAATGAATGTTTTTGAAGCAGAATGGAGAAAAATAAAAAGATGTCAAATTTAGCATAATCTGCTCCATCTATGTGTTGGATAGATCCTAAATCTATGGAAAAATAATGAGACCAATTTTCCATGTGAATTAAAAAAATAAAAATCTGAAGTTTCCACAGTGGTTCCTTCAGCTACCCTTCTCAGTTTCCAAATATAGGAAGCATTCATTTCTTCTGTAACCATATCAAATTTGAAGACTGTGTTGTTCTCATATCATTTTCAAGACAGATTCTTATCAAGATATACATCACCTTTACACACTACAACACAAATTTTATTTGCTAATTTTAACTACAAATTTAGATTTAGGCTAAAATCCTTTTTTTTTTTCTAAAATTTATAGGAAAAATTCAATTAGATTTGTAATTTGTATTTTCTGTAATTAATTTTTTTAATTTTGAAAAAGAATTTAATTTGATTATTTTTATTAGATTAATGTTAACATTTATATCTAATATTTTTATTTTTTCGATTTTTATCTAACTTTTTTTACATATTATATAATATTAACTTAACATCTGACAGAAAAAATTATAAAAATCAAAAAGAAAATTTAAAATATTATTAATGAATACATGAGTACGGACAAAAAATGTCAATCTAATAAAATTAAATCATTTTTCAAAATTAAAAATTTTAATTGCATATAATAAAAATTACGAATTTAAATAAATTTTTTGAATAAATTGAAGAGAAAAAATTAGTCTTAGATTTGTTACAAAATCTGAATGAAAATGTGTGCGCATTTAGAAATAGAATTTTTTGACCTTACACGTGTCATGTTTGTAAATCTTGTTCAGGGATGATAATTATGATTGGTGAACCTTGTTTTTGAATTGTATTGTTGAATAGAATTGGAAATAAGCTTAAAAAAGAGAAAAGGGAAGAGAAAAGGGAAGAGAATAGTTTGTGCGTGGTAGTATCCTCTCTATTGTCTTATAAAGAACTTTAAGTATTTTCCCAGTAAATTATGTATTTTTATTTTGATAATTAAATAAATACGATTCGTAGTAATTTTTAATCCATTATGATAATTAAATAAATGCGATTCGTAGTAATTAAATAAATGCGATTTTCAAAACAAAGAAAAACTTAACCACTCTCTTTAATTTTCTAAACTAAGATTTAATAACTTATCATCAAATCACTTCTTATGGTCTCCATATTACGATATCTTTTCTGAAAACCTTTACCGAGTTTTGTTCCAATAGTAAAAAGAAAAAATTAAATTAAAAAAAAAACTAAAACTCTAATATATATCTTTCACATAACTATATTTCAATTACAATTTATTTAGAAAATCTTTTAAAATAGAAGTGGGTGAGAATCTTCCTAAATAGTGAGTATTTTTTAGAAAAAACTTTCCAGAAATTGATTTAATCCATTGCAGAAAATAGAATCTGGAATGATGGTGGCAGAAAGAAATTTAATGGGGGTGCAGAAAGTAACAACCGTTCTTTTATCTAAAAACATGGAATGGGCCTCTAAGGAATGCAAAAAGAAAGTCCCCCATGAACGAGTGGGTTCTAACCCAACATAGGAGCTCATATTGGATCACCGCATGACAGAGTTACCATTTTGGAATTCTCCTTTGAAATTCCGAATATTTAATTTTTTTTAGAATAATTATGAAACATGTAATTTATAAATTCTTTAATATATTTTGAATAATATTTTCAGAAAATTGTAGTAAGTTTATAAAACAGCCTTTTTTTATTCCTGTGTAACAAGGGGATAGAAAAAGAAAATAGAAGTAAATTAGTGTAAATAAATATAAATTTTTTAAGAGAAACCATTGTAGTTATTAAATTATATTTTTTTTTCTCAAATAAAATATTTTAGTAATTTCATTTTTTGTTAATAAAATAAATGTTCAGAAAAAAAATAACAAACAAAAAAAATAAAGAATTTACATTTTTTTTTTCTCATATAAACAATTGAATGTAACCGTTATAAAATTAAATATGTTTGTAATCCTAAATTTTATGTAAAATTAGAATTCGTTTAAATTTTCAAATTTAATACATTTTATTTTTTAAATTTTAAAAATGATAAATATATATTTTTTAATTCAACAATGTTCAACTTTTTTTATCACTTAAATAATTTTGTTGACATTTAAGTTGGAAGTTGGAATGTGTCAAACATCTTAATCAACATATGACGTAAAAAAAATTAACTCAATCATATTAAAATGATTATATTATTTATTTTTAAAATTTAAAAATCAAACCGAATAAGGTTCGAAACATATACAAAATTGAATTTCACTTTAGAAATTAAGAATTAAGAATATATTTGATCTAAATTATATAAAATTGTACTGAAATAAAGAAATAAAAGAGAAATTGACCCAAACAAAATTATACTGAAAATTATACTTTTTATTTCAATTAACTACACTATATATTCCTAAAGTTGAATTATTTTAAAAAAACTAAATAATTTAGTTATCTAAACTACGTTTTCATTAAAGGTGCAAAAATGAGTTATGCAGCTAGGTGTTTCACCCGATATTCCTGTTAGTCTGGCCAACTTGCCTTTTATTAAGTTCAATGTTCTTATCATATTATTTCTTAAGATTATATTATTCTTAAAAATCAAAATATAAATATATTTTATTTTATTTATAGAATTAATTTTTTAATATTAATAAAAGACTATATTCAAATAAAATTCAAATTAAATTGTTAAAATATTTACCTCCTCTAACTAAATTGATTTATTTTAAAAAATTATTTTGTTCTCTTTTGCTTGTAAGTAGCCTAACAATGTATTTTTAAAATAGGAAAAAACAAAAACCGACGACTCGTGGACAAGAACTTATGATAAAGTATGAGATGATAATTGTTTTGAGATAATGTGTAGTATTTTAATGATGAAAGAGTTTTGAGAAAAATTCTTGATCATGGTGTGGTTAGTGTATGCCTTGATATAAGAGATGTTTAGATAAGGAAGGTATTCTTAACTCTTAGTAATCATTCACACTCACATAGAGTAAAGTGATTATATGGTGAGAGTGACAGAATATCCTAGTTTTGATAAGTGTTTGAGCCTAAGACATACTACAATTAATCTTGTAATTGATTGAGTGATAATCCCTTGTTAGTTTGAACAATTAAAAAACATTAGTATTTTTAAGTTAAAAAAACTATGTTTATATATATATACTCATATTTTAAATTTGAAAATCAAAATATATCAAAAACTTATAGATATGATGATGCTAACTAAGACTCTAATTTAGATGAAGCAAAATATGCTTAAGATTGTGACTTGTATAAATAAGGTGAAAAAAAAAACCTGTGTGTATAATGATACTTTTGATTGATATGGATTGTTATGAATGATATGTGTAGATAGTTGTAATTATTTGTTCACAATGGGTTCAATTATTAAAGAAAAAAGTGGCTTTATATGTATCTACTTTTAACATAAGTGTAAGTTTGTAGGAGCATGAAGAGAAAAGAAGAGAAAAGCAGGAAGAAGTGCTCCATGTTGCTTTGTTGGGGAAGAGTAAAGTTGAGTGGAGTGGAGTAGGAGTACAAGAGCCACATTTTGTCCATACATGTACTTTGACCTAAAAACACAAATAACTTAAACTAATTTACAGCATGTAAAGATATGAAAAAGAAATAAACAAAGATTTCTTTGAAAAAAAAAGTAAGAGATGGGTAGAAGAAACAAAGAGGAGAGAACAACAAGTCCTTCCACGTCTATAAAAATCAGAAACTGGAAAAGACATATAAAAAACTAAGTTAGAAATAACATACTTAAAATTATTCTCATTTGAGTTTATGTTGCTTCTTTTGTTTAAAGAAGTTTTTTAGGTCATCTAAAACATGTTTAATTTTGAACAATAAATTATATGGAAAAACTTGTGAATGAAAAGAGTTGAATTTTAGGTCAAATTGAGTTTGTTTGTGTTTTGTTGACATTTACCTATTATGCTTAAGAAATAAGTTAGTCACTCCATTGGTATTGAAATAGGGATGTTTAGTTTTTTTTTTTTTTTTTACATGCCTATATTGCTTAAGGGACAAGTTATTTGTGCAATTAATATTGAAATAGGGAAAAATTATTTGTGTCACCAACTCCTTAGTCAACTCCTCATATATTGTTCAAGCAATAACATTTAAATGGTAAAGTGATCATTGGTAGTTTGAATGAGAAAGGGCAAAACTAATTCTTTATGTTTTTAAATTGAAAATTTTGTTTGAATGACTAATGATTACTCAATAATTCCTTGTTTGAAAAGATGTGAATATTTACGAATTACTAAATTGAATTGTTATGATAAGATGTTTAAATTTAGTATTACTAAGTTTATGATAACCTAAGTTATATAAGTAAAAGTAAAAAGGTATTGGAAATCAATTTAAACTTTTGTATACATTATTACTCTATTATAAGAATTTGCTAGGTAAGATCTATACCATAGTGAATACAATTGTTAAACGTACAAGAGATATACCCAAGTGTTTATGTTTGTGATATCTTTTAAAGGCAATGGAACGATTGATTAAAATGTTAAGTTAAATAGCGTGATTTTTTTTTAAATAATTAACTTTTCCTTTTTTTTATTATTATTTTGTAATTGAATGATCATGTGAGAATAAATATCTTTACTATGAATTAAGGTGTCAATTATAACAAGAAATAAATATAACACTAAATAAATGTTTATTAAGGATGACGTTGATGCCGTTAAACATGCTATTGGATAAGTTTAGCTGATTTTTATATATCAAGCTGTTGTAATTAAATTATATATTAAATATAAGAGCAGATATGTTGAATCTGATCTCTAAGTGAGTATATAATTAATCTCTAAGATATTAAATCATATTCTTTAATAAGTTGAAAATTTATACATATTCCTTAAAAATAAATTCACGTCGCTACAAAATAATACGTTTCCCTCCGTATATTCTAATTTGTAATCTTTTTAAGAATTAAATATGTTTTGTATCTTCTAATTTTTAGTAAAAATTAGTATTAATTTTTTTTGAAAATTAGAAATCAATTTACTCACTCAATTACGTGAATGTGTGACTTTAATCTTTTTAATCAACTTTTATTAAATTTTTTTAATGTTTGCATTTAATATATATTCACTTAATGTTAGTTCAAAAACATATTTAAAACGTTAAATACACTTAAAAAAATGTAGTTTAAAAAATTAAATTCACACATTTATAAAAATAGGTAGTAAATTGATTCAAGATTTCTAAAAAAGATTAATACTAATTTTCACTAAAAGTTAAAAGACAAAAAAACATATTTAATTATTTTTTTTAATCACTCAAAAATTTGCATTTTACATGTTTAACAAGACCAAACTTCAATTGCTATCTTTTTTTCTGTATATCTCATTATATTCACTCAAATGGAATAAATATCTTGAACGAGAAACAAACAGTTACGTCAATATCAAAATATGAAATTATACATGTTACCTGTAAAAATATCCAGATGCATAAATAAAACAAATCTGTAGATAAATACACACTCACACTTGGTTTTTGTAATGCAGCAATCATGTAAAATAAATTTAATAAACAGATTTCGAATCCTATTTACAAACAAGTGAATCCAGCTATTGAACCATCAAAACATCTTTCGCAAAAAAATAATAGCAGTTCAAACAATTGGCCAGAAATAAAAGAAAGACCCAATTATTGCGGAAGCATTCATGTCTGTCCTCTGATAGAATTATTGTCCTCTCAGACAAAAGTAGTAAATAATCTCTAATAACAAATAAAATATTGCACATCAACATACACACATACACTAACATGTACAGTACATACATTATAATATGTAACTTGTTTATTTTAATGTTGCGGTCCAAACAAATGTCATAAAACAACTAATTTATGCATCTTTATTTTAGTATCACAATGAGAGAGATATCTTTGCCCACATGTATTCGTTATCTATCTTTATACAAAAATACCATAGTGTAGTCAGAACATTACAGAGGTCCAAATCATAGACTATAAAAAATGTTCAGAAAACTCCATAACAAGGTCTCCATCAATAAACAAAAACAAGTAGTAACATAAATCAGTAATCACTTCACCTCAATATCAGAAACCATTTGAGGGGGTAGGGTAGGTTCAAACTCCCATTTGAGAAACTTCACTGCATCTGATTAAACACCAAGTTGATTGAACACAAGTTAATTTCAACTCACAGCCTACAAAATTACAAATTTAACTACTACCACGAAGTTCAAAAGTTCAAAAACAGAAAATCCTATGACATAATGAAATGCAAATCCACAAAATCTGGTGCTGAACAATGAAAGCAAAGCAGGTTCCATATGTAGTTTGTGCAGTATCCATGAATCAGAGCATGCAATCAGTTCTTGCAGGCAGTCTTCTGAAGAAGTTGAGAGGCACCGAAGGAAGCTTGTGGCGGAACCTGGGGTGTCTCAATACATAGATTCCAGTGAGAAGTGCCACAACCTGGAATGGAGTGACATAGAGAACAATGGCAGCAACCAGACAGAAAATCACAAAGAGTGCAGTTGCTCTTGGGTCCCTCCAGCTGAGCAAAGATTGCAGCCTCTCCCCTTGTGTGGCCAAATCACCAACCACTGTCTGAATCCTCCCAGCAATGCTTCTAAGCCGATCATATCTCATTCTCACGATGTCTGAATGTCTGGTGGTTGGGAATGTGTCAAACTCTTCATCAAGTTCATCTGGGTGAGCAGAATCTGCATGAGAGAGACGAGTGTCCATGTGAGGAGGGTGTCTTGGCCTCCATCTATAGTACCAAACTCCAATCAAGAAGAGGTATAGGAATATTGTAGGTAAGATAAGCTCAGGGTACATGACCAATATTATGAACAGGATATGGATCAGAACTGTTGTGATTGGATTTTTCCAATTGCAGATTTGGTCAAACCATTTTCCTACAGCTATTAGTCCACTCAAAACTCCCATGATCCTGAAAAAGTTGGCCTTGCTTCTTCTCATGCTCCACATGTGGGAACCCACATCCAGCATATATTCCACTATCTCCTTTCTCAAGGGTGGCTCCGCACGACTCAGTCTCATTGAAACAATCTGAGTAGCTTGATGCCTCAAATTGTCAAGCTGGCTAACAGTTAGTGGGTGAATATAATGCATCTTAGGCAACAAAGGCAGTGAATACATGTGCATCATGTTAAGCAAAGAAGAACAAGTAAACCTTACAGCCAAGTGGATTTCACCCATTTTCTTCACCCCATTTGGATGAAGAACTAGAAGAGGATACGAATGTGTATACACACGGTCAGTCTCAAGGGTGGAAAGACGGATTCTTACCTTCCCAATTTTCGAATCTTTTGCTCCTCCGCCCTTATCACCACCATGCAAATGACAGTTATCAAAGACACCGATTGTAATCACAGTGCAAGGATCAAAAACCTCCCAAGTATATTGCTCATTCCACCGGGGTGCAAAGCTATCAATGATTGTCCTTGTCCTCACCCACTTCTGCCCATACTTTGCTACACAATATGCATCTGTTGTTCCCTTACCATCTTTTGTCTTCATTGGCATCAAACCCTGAGCATTCAATATCCCCAGTTCAAGAACTCCAATGCTGGACTTCCACAGCTGTTTCGCAGTTGGGCGAAGATCACTGCTGTAGTGAGTCGATTCGTCCAAAACATGATAACCACCTTCCAGACAGATCCTCATATGAATCTTGCTTGAAAACTTGATCTCCTTCTTCTTTTCTCCTTCCATTATAACAACGTGCTTTTCAATGTTATACCACTTGGTATTCACAGGTTTGTAATCCAGTCTCCGCTCCACCATCTGTAAAGGAATTGCACACCTCCCAAGCGATTCCTCCTTGTTAGGGGCAACTCTGTCTTCCACACTCAAAATCAGAGGCTCCTCGAATGGTTCAGCAGCCACAAACATCATATCCTCATTCCACATTGGATTGATGGTCCTGCTCTGAGAGATTCTAGTCCTCAAGGTCTGATTTCCCAGAGAAGCCTTAACAAAAACTTCAGGGTACCTACCCTTGTCACTCGGCTGCAGGTCTTGCGCCTCTATCACATTAACCCTCAAATACCAAAGCTTAGGAGACAGATACACCTTCGATCTAATGTTGGCAAGAGCATCAGTCCCACTAACCGTCGCAGCATCGGAGTGCCATGCTTCGGGAAATGCTTCATCAGCCTGTGTGCCCATCCAAACAGCAAGCATTAGCTCCCCCTTTGCCTTATCACCCTTCCTATCCTCCAATCTATACCACTGCGGCGCGAGAGGACTATCCGGTGGAACACGCTTTGGAACCTCATTCAGGTCGAACAACACCCGACCGATGAAATCATCCCTCACAACATCCTTATCCTTCACAGTCACCTCCAGAATGGAAGCCTGAATGCGGTCCTTCGAGAAAGCAAAAACCTGGTTCCATTCAGGATTACTCTTCTTCTCGAAGTGCCGTGTGGTGCCTTTGTAGTTCCCCAACTTCACTTCAGTATAAGGGTCACAACTGCCGGTGACATCCTTTGCAGGTAAATCCTTAGCCTTCACGACCCTCACGTAAAGGTACTGCATTTGCTCGACAAGGTCATATGTGCTTGTAAGCTTGTCGCCGGAGACCTTTCCCCCACCAAGGTGGGGCTTGGTCTCCTTCAACAGAAAATCTTCCGGTGGAGGCCTCTGCATCTTCTGGCTTCAAAGAACCCAAAGACCTTTTTTTTTTCTCAAAATAACAACGGAAGCTGTGGCACACACAACTATTTCAAATCTTCAATGTTCCACACTTCCTTCCACTCGTAGGAAGGAACAGTTGTGCTTTAAAAGAAATAAAAGCACAACGGTTCCGAGGAGCCTAAAAAAGAGAAACACGGTCAAATAGCCGTTACAGGCTGGCAAATCGAGTAGCCTAAATATTTGGGAAACTTTAAAACACACAAACCACACTAGTTAAGAGAACTCAAATATAATAATGAATGCATAAATAAACAGAGTTGCAAGCGTAGATCTACGATAACACCATGTGTGTGGAAGGTTAAGATTGTAGATCGGACGGATTCTGTTTAGTAAAAGCACAAAAATCACGAGACCAAAACGTACTTTAATCCATAAAATACGGACACAAAAATTCTGAACCTAGATTATCCCAGGTAGCTGCCGACAGAATGTACCATGAAACGAAGGAGTTCCACTCAAAAGTTTCACACTTTCTGCATTCTGAGACACTCCTTCAACAACTTATTTTCCGGAAACAAACATCACCATCGGATTACCTTTACTTCTCTAGTTTCAGCACTTTCCACACCACCCAACTCACCCACAGAAATTTTAACCAAAAAAAAACAAGAAAAAAAAAGTAGAAAAAATATCTATATACTGATCATACGCAGGTTTGTGCTCCTCTCATTCTGAGAGATTTTACAATAACTTTTTTTACCGAATGGGTGCTTCTAGTTCAGCAAAAAGAAAAAACCTTGAAAATTTTGGGTAGCACCCAACTGGTGGAGTAGAAGAAGAGAGAAAGATAAAGGAGGGATTTTTAGATTTAAGAAGTACAATGCTGAGATGTTGTTACCTTTGAGAAGATGGGTTTCTTGAGAAATGGGGATGGGTTTGTTAGGTTTTTTTTCAAATAAAGCAGAAAAATGGTGGTGTTGTCTGTGAGATGGAAGAGATAAGGGTGAAGAAGAGGAAAGGAGAAAAGAGGGTGTGTGCTTTTTGGTTTTTGGTTTTGCGTTTGGTGGTGGTGTGGGGCTAGGATCTAATGAATCTATGCAAAATATACACAGAAGTTGCCCTCTTTGCTTTTTGCACAGTGCTGGCTGGACCTCTGTTGTTGTACAGGGTGGTGGAGGGGCGGTGGACCCGCCTCAAGCGTGCCAACCAATACGGTCGGTACTCACACGTGTGTTCGCTTCCCTAAGTAACTCCATCACAATTCACTCATATATGTTCATTTTTCTTATTTTACTCTTCATTGAAAATAAAACGTCATATTTATTAAAAAAATAGTATTTGAAAATAATTTAGACAAAAAAAAATTAATTAATTTATATAAAATAAATTAAAACTTATTACTTTTAAATGTAAAAATTTTAAAAATGTATATTATTTTAAATTAGAAAAAAAGGTACTTAAATTTGAATTCTATTTCTTGTCATTTAAATAACATATATTCAAATGAATTAAACAAGTTTGAGTGCAGAAGGTTAATTTACAATTCATTAAAAATATCTAGTTAAAGTTCATTACTGTCTAGTCGTTGTACTTTAATGAATAGCTCTTTCACATCTTAAATTTATGATTACTAAGCCTTGCGAAAGATAAGAGGTATTTTTTTAGTTATTCGTAAAAATGTTAAGATACACACCTTGATAATTTTTCTTTTTTACCGTTAAAATTTTTTTCAAATTAGAAAATCAAGAAGAGAAAGAAACGCTAAATAAGAGAAATGGTTTTAAACAATTAATAAAAAGTATACCAAAAAATTCATGTAAAATACAATGGGGAATAGAGGTTGAATAAAAAAGTTGGAAGATAGTGTGAAAAGTAATAAACAATTTTGAAAACAGTTAATCTGTTGACAAATCAAAAGAAGTTACAATTTCCAAAACGATATTTTAAATAATAAAAACTAATCATTTAATTATATCTATGCGGTTATTTTCCATTACAAACATTTATTTATCTATTTTTACACTTTATTTATAATTAAACAGTAATGACTCATTAATACATCAACAGTTATTTATTATTATATATTTTAATAAAATAACATTTATTGTATGAGGAAACACAGTTGAAAATGAAGTGGTATTTGTTTGAAACTCCTGGAAGCTTACATAAGTTACGTGAGTTACATAGACTTCTTTCTTTCTAATACAGAAACCTATTTCATAATAAAATTTTCTTGAAAAAACAAATAAAATGGAAGGATAATTGTGATGGGTCCACATAAATGGTTTGAAAGTAAAAGTGAAAAAGTTAATGGAGAAGGATAAGGATGAAATTTAAGGGTGAGAGTATTGGAGTATTATTTATTGACGACGCTGGAAAATTGGGTAAGCTATGCATTTACATTGAGTAGATAAAGCAACAATGGCGTCTTGGGTGACCCACTAATCATGCTTCTTTTGAACTAACAATAGCGATTGAAGAAATTGAGTGGACAAGCTTCTTCACCATTTATTCTGCATTATTTCTGAATCGGTTATGGCTTTTTATTATTCTTTCGAAATTTGCACAAACCATGAACCCCAACACTAAACTTACTCAACTGCTCTAATTAGTCTTTGGCGTTTAATCAATTTAGACCTAAACACACCAAATAATGCATGTATTATGGGCACGTTGTAAACTACGTGACCTAATTCTTGTAATATATACGCGCGTGTTGAGAAAAACTTATAACAAAACAAAAATTAAACGTATTTTTACATACAATTGTTTTAATAATAACAAGTTAAACAGACTTAATTATATTTTTAATGAATAGCTTATAAGAGTTACAAACGCTTGATATGATTAAAGCGGGGATTATAGTATTGTTGTAACGGCGTTTCTATTTGAAATCAAGATTAATTTTAATTTAAAAGTAGCAAAACATTTTTAATATTAAATTTAGTTTTAATATAAAATATTGTGATAGTCATAAGGTTAAAAATACTTAAAAATAAAAGTAATTTTTATAATTGATACTTTATTATTTTATTATTAAAAGCTTGAGTTATAAATTGAGTTTTATTTTAAAACATCTACAACTTCTTTGGAAAATATTTTTTGTTCTTCTATATTTTTTCTAACTTTTTTTTATATTTTTTCTAAGTTTCTAATTTCCCGACTCATATTATTGAAGATCAAGTTTTATTATAAGAGTACTGACATGTATAGAGTAGTACAATTTCGACTAATCATAATTTTATTTTGCGTAAGTTAATTTTTATCTTTCTTATGAGTTAATTTAGTAGGTTCACATGTATGCTCTTGAAGGTTTTGCTTTATAAGGCTCAAAATGAACTTCTATTTAAGTAAAATTGCTAGGGTACGTTTGTGTCATTGATATAAGTTTTCCATATAAAGGTGGAGTAACTTGTGATAGTTAAACTTGTAGAGTTTAGTGAGTATAAAATTCAAATTCGTGTAAGGAAAGCTAGCCATTTAATTATTTATTTTATTATGATTGGTTGATTTGATTGTGTGAAGAATACATATGATGAGTAACGATGTTGTTTCATATTGAAATGTGATAATGTTGATTGTTTTATTAAGTATTGGTTGATATGGTGAATTGAACAAATTTATGTGATTAAGGAATAATTTTAGGATTGGTATACTAGCTTGAATTAATTGACTCGTGATGACCTGTTTTATAAATGAATTTCACATGATTTGTATAATGTTAAAAAACACTTGTTGAACCCAATTGATGTGTCTGTGTGTGTAGGGGTGGGTGGGTGTGTGTAGGGGGGTGTGTCTTGGGTGAGTTAGAGAATGACTGAGTGATAATGAAAAAGTTAAATTATAGAGAGATTTTTATAATGTTTCATTCGTTGGATGAGCCAAATGAAAATGACTCCTAAAGTATTTGATCGTTAAGTGAGTGATATTGTAATTTAGAAAAAATATTTTATAATCTAAATACTTCAAAGTGATTAGGTCATTAGATGAACTCTAATCTCATTGGGCAAAAAAAAATGTTTTTGCTCCCAATGTTTTCTCGTCGGACAAATTAATTCCCTCGTTGAACAAAAAATATTTATTTTAAATTCATATAAAGGGATTAGTTGGTGAGTGAGCCAAATATTCATTGAGCAAGCATCTCTCGTAGTGTGACTTATTGGGTGAGAGATGGTGGTTATTAGATGAGTGCTGATATTCAAAACTCCTAAAATCATCAAGTTAGACGAGTTTATAAGCTTGTTGAGTGAAAGAAGGGAGAATATAAAATATGTTTTAAATTTTGAGATAAAAATGCACAAGATATGCTAAAACGAGTAGACTCAAGTCTTATGTCATAATCTACTGGGACTAAGTAAAGTTAGAGTTTAGACCATAATTTAGTGAAATTTTTTAATCTTGTAAATGTTTGCATGATTTGAGTGTTGTTATTTTCACGGAAGAAATACTATATTACATAATTTTAGAATGTGTATTGAATGAGAACTCTGAAAAATATTATCCTAACTATACTGATTATCGGACTCACAGAAAGATAAATACCAAAACAATTTTTTAAGATTTATCACTTTCAAAATTTAATTTAATCTCATAGATTAATTTTGTTTTATAATTATACATTATAACTTCCTTACATATTTATTTAATGTGGAATCTTTACTCCACTTAAAAAAAAATAAAGAAAATGGTATTTAAAGTTTGAGTTGAAGTTATGAATTCAGATATTAGTTTCGGGTTTCACTCTTTTGTATTGTGGACTTTCTTTTATCCAGAATATAAATAAGCAATGATTTCAACTATTTGGAGCTTCTATTTCCTGTTTTTCCATGTTGTTCAACGCATGCTATGTTACACGAGAAAAAGATCGAGGCTAGTTTAATTTTTTCGTTTGGAGTACGTATTTTATTTAACTTTTTTTTAATTTTTTTTCTGTAGTTTCACATTAAATATTATATAAAAATTAAAATCTTCATATTTATTATTTCAAGGTTTTAAATTATTTATAATATAAATTTTCTTTAATATGAATTTAACTCATGTCAAATTATGGTTACTTAAAACATAATGTTCCATCTTTTTAGCTTGCTTTATTTTTCATTAAATAACAGAAAGCCACTTTGAAAGCGAAGAAATTGAAATTGAATATGGCAATCGACAGAAGGTTGTGCAATTAATTTCCACTGTTTGAATAAGATTCAACAACACACAGAGTGAAGTTATTTTGTTTCATAATCATAACATATTAACATGAAGTGAAAGTGATTTTTGGTCATTATTCCTAACTTGAGAGATTGTGTGTTCTTAATCTTACCGTTGTTTCCAAATTGTACAATGTGACTGTTCTATGTACCTATTTTTTAGGCGTATTATTAATAGTTATTTTGTTGATCTGTCACTTCCGGTTGCTATCAAAGGACTACGATGACATGATTTCTTTTTCTTCCCTCTATCATTGGTTGTTGCCCCCAAATCCTTGGTTGATTGAAATTTCAGAATCCATTCAAAATCTCATTTAAATATACAATCATTTAATAATCGTATTCCACATATCAATCGTACTTTTATATTAAAACACATATACCCATTTTTCTAATAACCATAAAATATATATATATATATAACTTTATTTTTACATATTTTCTTATAATTTTATCTTTTAAGATTATTTTTTATCGATAATAAAAATATACAAATAGAGAAATACTTGAAATGCTCTAACGTTTTTACACATAAAAAAACAAAGAACAAAATCAGAGATAAAAAAAAACAACACTAATAGTCTATCAAAAAGAGAATATAATAATTTTAAATAACTATTATACAAGCAAAACATAATAGATTTATAAAGACAGAAGAGTGTTGAGGGTTCCACAAATTCAAAGAAAAACACTTTCTTAGTCAACTTTGTGATTAGATCTCTTTTTCGTTTTTTATGCATATTTATCTGATTCACAAGTTCACATTTTGTGTTTTACAAAAGAAATTTTTAAATTATATAGTCTGAGTCTAAATAACACAATAGATAAAAAAAAATAGTTAAATAAGAGTATAATAAGTGATTTTATTATCGGATATATGCAATATATTTGAATAAAAGTAAAGCAAGAAAATACTTCCTTATATTATGTAAAATTTAAGATTTTAAGTTACGAGAAAAATTCTCGTTTGTTTTGATTTTTATTTTTTTCTAAGGATCTTGTTATCATTAAATGGATTCTGCAAAATGTATGATTATATATTTTACTTTTATTTGTAAATAAAGTATTAATCGTATTAATTAATTAATTTTATAGAATAATGATTTCATTTATTTAATTATAGTATAATTTGTATATATTAGAGTATTATTAAAACAATGTTTAAATATAAGAATTAAATTAATTTTTTTAAGTTTTAAAGAGTTGTAAGGTAAACGTCAATCAGATAAGAGTTTTGTATTGATTGAAAAGTTAAAGAAAAGTCTTCAAAAATATGTAATACAGTGATATTCATAAAAAAATAAATTAAAATGTGATATTATTTAGGGAAGATAAATGAATGTTTTTAAGCGGGTATGGTTTAAGTTATAATAATTTCAACAAAACTTATTGCATTAGATATAAATATAATATTTGATTTTTTGAATTAGGCATGGAAACGTCTGTATATATTTGCATCATTTTCTTCATTTATATCATTCTATATCCTTAATTTAAATTATTAATTCATCTTTAATTTATTAAATAATCTAAAAAATATATATTATTTTTCTTATCTTTAATTACGGATCTTATTTTTAAGACATACATTTATTTTTACTCTTTTATAAGTTTCATGCTTATATACTCATGATTTTTTTTTATATTAGATATTGGAAGAAAAAATGTTTTTCTTTTTGACATTCGATACTTTGTAATATGTTTTTTACTTTTTGTAAAAAACTATTTAATTAATATTTAAAATAGTTAAAACACGTATACATGTATATTCTTTTTACGATGAGAAAGAAACAAAAATTTCATACTATACTTATTGTGTACGGGGATAAGAATTGAAATAAAAATGAACTTTTGCAGCAAAAACCAAAATAAGATAATCAAACCTACACTCGTCTAACCCGTTGCCATCCTAATAAAAAAAATGTAAAAACTCACTTATAAATGATTCTATAACCCATATTACGGTGAAAAATTATAAAAGTATCAATGATTATTGATCTTTAATGAAATATTAAAGGCTTGTATAAATGATGTACCAAATTTAGACAACCATTCGGGTTAAACCGTGTATATATAGTCCTATGATAAAAACAGTAGATGGTTAGTCAACCAAGCAAGATTACATAAATGATGGTCTAGGCCGCCTACTATAAAAGATACAGTGTAATGAAGAGTTGTTAACTCCAAACTTAGGCCTTTCGCAAATACTCAGAACTTGGGCTCAGTCAGGTCCATCGAGAATCTGAATATTGACCCAAAAATGGCTAAAGGGGGCTCATCCCACAAGGAGGGATAAACACAATTAATGACTCTATAAGTACACGTGGACCCCAACAATTAAAGATACGCTTTCATTAATTTGCTAAATTCAAGATTTGACTTTTGAGAGCCCTGCTGACTTGATCGTCAGAACCATTTCCGCAAGTAACCCCTCAAGGGACCATACCACCAACACTAGGAGAAAGACACATATAAGTCATGAAGAAATCAGTCCAAGAAGTCAGTGATTGAGGTAAGATGTGATTTATGTTCCCTGACATTGAGTAATTATTTCCGCAGGAACAAATGAAAACAAGATTGATCTTGAAAATAAATTATTAGCTTTATTTTTTATTATTGTTCAATGACTAATTAAGGAAAAAAAGGATAACTTGTGGAAATCTTTAAAACACAAACTTTCTATAGAAAACAAACAAATTTATGTTTGTGTATTAAATAAATAGTCCAAGTATTTCTAAAACTTACACTTGGCAAGTACCATGTTATGTTTTTATTGGAATGAAGAACATATATTAGATACTATTGAGGTAACATGTACTACAAAAAAACATAATTTTAGTTGAGGTTTTTTATTTGGGGGTATAATAACCTTCAGTAAAAAATGGCATACCTGAGGTTTTAGAAATACTTGTTAAGTACCAGGGATTTTTAAAGAAACTCTCGTTAAGTGCCAGGGATTTTTCAAGAAATCCCGTAAAGTTTAAATCCCAACTTAATGTTTAATTAGATAAACCTCATTCTTTATTTTGTGTGATTGACCATGTTAACCTAGACGACGAATATGTTCTTTTACACTTGCCTCCACCGTTCTTCTCCACTATTCTCTTCTCCACCATTCTTCTTGTCTCAACGTATGAAGTTTAAGGTAACAAAGATCGTTCTCCCTCCCTCCAATATCGTCTCCCTATTTTGTCTCCCGACATTTTATCAATCTCCTTATTTCGACTTCGATTTGATCTCTATACTTTATTAATTTGTTCGATTTCGATTTCATTTTCATTTTGATTTTGTTTCTCTGCATCATTGCTTTCAATTTTGTTTCCCTAACTCACTGCTTATTTTGCCATCGTGTCATAGCCACCGTAGTGTGATGCCACATCCACAAAAACCACGATAATCATCGTAATTGTGATTGTTACTTATGTTCAGGTGCTTCATATCAAATTTTATCCTCTTATATTTTTTTCATCTCAATTCAGCACTTTGCCTTTCTTTTTCTTATGCATATTTTCCTTTCTTTGTTGTGATGTGATTGTGATTCATGCTCCTCTGATGAGGTTAAAAATAAATGTGTAAAAACAAATGAGAATGTATTAATGGTGTGGAAAGGGTCTTTGTGGAGAGCGTCTTTGACATTATAAATGGTTTTGAAGTGGGAGAACAAACTGAAAAGCTTGCCTTTCTCTGGCTTGAATTTGGGGTGAGATGAGAAGCATAAAGAGCAAAAAGAAAGATAATTGGTTCCCAAAAGAAGCCATAGTGTGGAACGAAAGTGATGGGGTGAGTGTTTGTTGGGTGATTTTATAAGCTGATATACATTAATGGCCAAGTAATTATGCGGGGATTGTGGTCCTGTAACAAGCTTTAAGAGCCATAATCCCATAATCGAAAATGTTAGTCCTTTTCGAAGACTTTCCAATGGACAGATATTTTAGAGCTATGTGGCCCATCGTCCCACGAACTTGAGTTGTCATGTTGGTTTTCAGAACATCAACTAACTATGCCAAGCCAAAATCACGAACAACAACTTCAAAATCTTCATCTAGTATTACATTAGTTGCCTTCACATCACGATGAATAATCTTAGGATTGCAATGCTCATGAAGATATTCTAAGCCTTGTGCTGTTCCCAAGGCCACTTGTTTTCTAGTAGGCCAGTCCATAACAGGTTCACTAAGTTTGAGTTATGTATTTACCATCACTAGTAAAGATGCTAAATTTTACATATGCACAAGAAAATATGGAAATCCAACCTACCCAAACACATTAAACAAAATATAGAAAAATCATATTTAAATCACTACTCATTTAATGTCGATGTTATCTATGGTTATGATAATGATGTATTGTCAAACATAATGATCCTCCAAAATAATAATGAAAACCAAAATGTTAAGCAATAAATAGGAAATTCCATAAAATAAGGTTCTTTTTGCACTCACAAAATTAACTAAACAAATCAATTATCAGGAAAGTACAACTTTAGCATTACAGCAATGCCATAACAATATAAGCACTAATTTTTTCGTATTAATGGGGTTTTCGAGGAATTAAGGAAGGTTTTTGGAACTCCATACATTAATGGGAGTTTTCAAAACCCCAGGCAATAACGAGGGTTTTTGGAACCCCTGACATTAATGGGAATTTTCGAAACCCCAAACATTAACGGGGATTTTCGGAACCTAATGCATTAACGAGAGTTTTTGGAACCATGTGCATTAATAGGGGTTTTCAGAACCCCCTTTAATACTCGGGGTTTTCGAAACCCCAGTAAGTTGCGTTACTTCTAGAGGTTGCTAAAACTCCCTAATAATTCGTTAGCCACACTTGTTTTTTTAGGGAAATTTCAAATATCTGGCAAAACCATTAGTGGGGTTAAAATCCCATAAACGTCAAATATAATTTCCGCTAAAAATAATTATTTTTGTAATGATGTTTTAGCCTAATTCAATCTTACAAAATTAATTTAATAAACTGAAGTTTGTTCTCGGTTATATATTATAATTTGATGTTATATTTAGCCGATATGAAATATCTAACCAATAGTTATTTATTAGACCCTAATGCTTTTACTTATTATTCATATAGAAGAACTCTTTGACAAGATGTCACTATAATAGCTTACAAATTTTAAGTCAATAAATAATTAGCTTAAGTATTTTGATTGATATAATTAAAATTTTCTATTTGTTTTAAAAAAATGTACATTTTAAGTAATTAATATAATTAGAGAGTTGAAGATAAAAAGTATTACTCAATAATGCTTAATAATAAAATGTTACAACTTCAAAATAAAAATTTCTCTATTACTAATTACCCATTTTAATTTATGCTTGATTTCTTTTTATGAAACTAAAATTGTAATGGATAACTTTTATTTTTGTCAATTACAACAAATTCTATTAAGCAAATGACATATCAAAAAAAATTTAAACCCAATTTAATCGATTGATTTAAAATACTAAATTTATAATATTGTTGTATTACAGTCACACAATGCTAAACGACATTACGACTAACAAAATGGGTTTTGTTTGATAAATGGTACCTATGACTTAGGTTAGATTATGTTTAAAAAATTGTGACTTTTATAAAATAATCCGTTTTACTCTGATATGATGTTCTCATATGGACCAAGGTCATATTATCCCATTTGTTATTCTATATTAAATAATTTTCGTTCTTCGTGGTGTTATGTTCTGTTTCTTTAATTATTGTGATATAAAAATTTTACACTTTTATGAGATTTTAATTATTTTAGTTATGCATGGCAGGAATGTATGAGATGTTAATATCAATTGTGCAAAGTCATAAATGTAAAATCTTTTTTTTTTTTGCCATAAATTTAAAGGGTTGTCCCTAATTTAATGGGTCTAAGGACTGACCCATAGGGTGTCCAAGGCCCCTAAGGCAGCCAAACCCCCTCTTGCATTCTTGCAAACACAGTTTTCTTATTCTCTTTCTCAACATAACGCTCTGCTAGGGTTTGGGATTTATCCAAGTTCAACAACTTTCGATGCATATTATTCCCATTTAGTTTAATCTGTGTGCTTGTCGTTAGGTTCTCGTAATAATATCGTGCTCCCTCTGTATTGAGATTTTCAGTTCTTAAATCTGTAGTGCTCATCCGCTTAAGTGTCTAGCTTATTTCCAGTTAAGGGAAGCTAGGGTTTCACATTATTTCTATTTTATGCGATTAATGTTTTGTGAAATACGAGAAAAGATTGGGGAAAATGTTAGTTAGTTTTTGGTATATTTCTGAGTTAGGGGTTCAAATATTCATGAAACTGTGATATTTGACGTTTGGATGCGTTGCATAGTCGCTGGGCGAGTTGACTTGGTCGCTGGGCGACTGTGTATTTTACGGATATGTGCAGTTTTAGTAAAATTGACTTTCTCGACTCATTAATCGTTGGATTGAGCTCAAATTTTGATATTTGGTTCATAACATTCTCTTTTATGGTTTGATCGGTTGGATCGTCGATTAGATGTCTGTAGCTTGAAAAATGTGTCACGCATTACTACAATGATTTTGGTTTTGTGATAATAAATTTTCTTTGGAATTTTGGTGTAAGAATTATGGTTGTGGGTTGTGCTTGATTGTATGGAATTATAGGTACTTAAATGTTGACACTCATTTATTTGGGATGAATATTATTTTGTGATATATGTATGTCTTGGTATGTATTTATAAAGTATGAGATGAATGAATTTGCATGAGTGATGTGATTCATGGATTGTGAATGATGAACTTGGATAAATCTTGGCATGCGATTTCAATGAAATGGTTGGTTATATATGTGGTCATGAATTCGGTATGAACAATAATGTTACATTGATGGCATGGTATTGGTATGAGGTGAAGTTCTATATCCCCGAATTGGGAAGAATGGGATGGTATGAAATCAACATGGAATATGAATGAGGATGGGTTACAAAGGATGACATGAGGTGTTAAATGCATGATCAATATTATTTGTTTGTTTGGAATGTGATTGGTATGTTGTTAGTACGTAAATCCACGAGTCTCTAGGTGAGACTTCCTAGTCGTCCTTCAGTGGTCGGGACATAATTCCATGACCCTTGTTAGTGAGGATTCATGGTGGTGCCCCATCTATATAATTTGGTAAGCATCCTAACATTCTAAGGAGTCAGTTAGTCTCACTTAGAATAGATTGACTCCTACCGACTCCTGTAGTGAGAGTAGCAGGAGACCTGAAACTCATTAAGGGCTAACCTTGTGTGTGGGGGATTGAAACATTGTAACACTTGTAACACTTAGCTCGGGGTGAGCAGGGTAATCCACCACAAGTGCAAGCATCCGCTGAATCCGACCAGATTATATGTATCCGGATGAGTTGTGTCGAGTCTAGTTATTGCTTGAGGAGTCATAACATGTTTGGATGACATATACTACTTTGATTGTGAAATAGCATGTGATTGCATGATAAACTGTTTTCTACTTTAGCTTATCCTTTGTATGTTGTTTTTCTACTTTTGCGATGATCATCAATTTATTTATGGGAACAGATGCGAGAGGTACTCGAGGTCAACAGGAAAGAGATGATTCCGCTGCATAGTCTACCTGGACTGGACTTCATGTTTATTTTTTGGGCTTTTCTTTAGTGTTATGGCCCCTGTACTAGTCTGTCCTTTAAATTTCTATCTGATACTATTAAACTTTATATCTTGTTTCTTTTTGGCATCGTGGGTGCCTTGGTTGTTGTAAGGAGGCGTGTTTAAATCCAAGACTGTGCTTTTGTATTATTCTGTATAACGTTACCTTTAATTATGACTATAAATTAAATGAGGTGTTACAATAAACAACCTACTAGTTTTAATAGTACAAAAACTTTAATGCTCAATAATACTTTTTCTTATCTAAAGATAAATTTTTATTCGAGCAATTCCCAACAATTAATTTATATACTCTTCATGTAGATAAGAAGATAATGTTAAGACACAAACGACTAGATTTTTATGATAACACATAATAACAAATTTTAATTCTATTGAGTTTGTTAAGTATGAGTCAGATTAATTCTCTTTAGTCAATGACAAGACAAAAATGTACTCTTTTTTCAAAATTCTTTCGTATCACTTTAAAACTTGTTTTACAAAGTTTTTATTTTTTGTTTAAATGATAAAACTGGTGGGAATAGTCCAAGTGTGAGTCAAAGCCTCACATTGGATAGAAAAGACAAAGTTAAACACTATATAAAAATAAAGACCCATAACAACATTGACCATGACTATAACCCATATAAATATAACCTTCAATTTTAAATATATTTTGTTAAAAATAAAATTTAAACTTCATTCTTATATCAACTTCATAAAATTTAAATAGTAAAATAAGTAGTTTATTGGATAAAGTTAGGAACATAAGTGGTTTGGAAAATGTGTTTATAAGAACAAATAGAAATTTAGGTAAGAAAAAAAATAGAATGTATGATTATTAAAATCAAAAGAGTTTTTATTTTTTTAACATTCTCATTAATTAATTTTGTTATTATAATAAACTTTAAGATTTGTCATTTTTTCATTAACTTCATCATGTTACAAAGAAAAAAGCAACTAGTTTTACATTGTTGTATATTGTCCAATTCGTAAATTCCTTAACTTATTCAATAAACATGTCTTAAAAATGTATAATTTCAATAGAGTTTGTTTAATCACAATAAAAGTTACATGAGGAACACTTTTCTTCTATAAATTGTTGAATGAGTTATTAAATGAAAAACGCAGTGTGGATAAAATTGAAAAACACATCTATTAATGAAAAACACATGTAAGATGGGATGCCTCAAAGTACAATTGCATCAATGCCATTTCAGAGTAAAAGGGCAAAGCTTCTTCAAATGGTAACTGTTGATGAACCAATAAGAAGGCGCCACGTATCGACACACCATGCGGTGAACCCCACCAGAACGCACCCGCATCTCTCTCTTCTCCCTCTACTTCCTCCCGATTCAAAGATCTGCAACTCTCCCTCCCTCTTTCTCCCTCTCTCTCGCATGAATTTTTTCTCTGTGTTGCCATGACGGAACCAACGGAGCCATGCACGTCTTCTTCGTTGGCGAGGGACTCTACCACCGTGATTCACCCAAGGCGGGAGCCCTTTGAGCACGGCCTCTTGCCAATCCCACGCCTCATTTTCTCCGACCCCGCGCAAACCCTAATTCCGTTGAAGAAGAAGCTTCTAGAGTTATCCTCCAACCATCGAGTCGGCTCGGCGGCCATCTCTGAGGCATTGCAGATCTCCATTGAGCACGCCAGACTCGTCATCGATACGCTCGCCTCGATTCTGCCATCCGACTCCGAACCTCTTGTCGCCGCAAAGCTCGGCGAAGCCGATTCCGTCGGCGTCGACGTGCATGATCTGGTACTGTTTCTCTACATTCAATCCTACAAGAGGCTCCTCCCGCGGACGCACAAGGACTCCGCTGCCGTCGTCGATGTCTGGCCTTCCACTTCCGCCTTCGATGGCTACTTGTCCGCCCTCTCGCCGCTTCAGGTGAATTCTACGTTTTCCTTCGATTCTTCCATTTTTTGTGAGGTAATTCGATTTGTTATTAAGCGCTATTAGCTACAACGGTGCTGTTCCGGACCAATGCATTGCTTAGTTACTGTAATGTAGGATTAATTTTATGGTGGTGACTCTCACATTTGAAGCCTTGGATTAGTTTTTGTAGCAGATGTTCGTTGCTGTTTCGTTCTTTATGTTTAGTTTCTCTTTGATTACTGTATTAAACTGCTGATAATTTTGTTTTGATTTATTCTGTCGTTGATTTGGTACAAACTGTGTTGATTCTGATGTCAAGTGGTATGCAGCTTGTTCGCAGCAACAGTAGGCGGTTTATGCCATCGCAGAGTGATGAAGAGGCGCATCAGTTGTCATATCTGCAAAAACACTTGTCTAACATTCTGTCTCTTCTAGCAGAGCCTGTGGATGGAGAAGGCGAAGAATCTATGGTTTGTTAATTTGCTGTGTTATTGGTTGTTGCTGATTTTGAATGCTATTCTTTATTTCTGATTTTCTCAATTTAAAATACTTGGTTTATAACTGCATTGTGTGTTTATTCTTCTTAGTTTTGTTTTTATTTTATTTTCATCTGTGAGATATATTCTTGTAATTCAAATAGTGCTTTTGGCGATTTTCCTTGCAATCCAAGAAAAGAGATCTTCTTGAATGCCATGGAAAATAGTTTTGCATCACTTGTTGTATGCTTGTTCTTGTGATCAACTGTTGCTTAGCTCCTGTAGAATGATACTGTTTATTTATTACTTAATCATATTACTACATTGTTTTCTCGTTGCTATTAATTTTGTGTGAACCCTGAACTTGATATTTTGAGCATATACTCTGAAGACATCGGCTATTAAGAATTTTGTAGTAGATAGGTACCCTCCCTCCTGTGTCACCATCCTGTATGATTGCAACTAGTTATTCTGTTTTTGTGATATATTGTGAGCATTGCAATATCCTCATGGGGAGCAGAAAAACCAATTTTCTGTAGCTTGTCTCACTCTTCTTTGATTTATTAGGCCGTGCAGGGTTTCATGTAAGATAAGAATATTGTGCAAGTGCCTCTGTGTTGGTTGAAATTCTTGCTTTTGTTATCCGGGGTTGTGATCTTCCAATTGAGTGATCTTCTAGAGTTGCCCGGGGTTGTGATCTTCTAATTGAGTTTTGGTCCACTGAGTTAGGGATGTGCTGACTGACAAATTGTACTAATAATGAGTGAAATTGAATTGGTCTATTCATATACATGTCATGCATCGTGCAGTATAGAGTTAGCATGATTGCTCAATCTCTACAGACAAAAAAGCAACAGTTTTTATTTATTTATTTGTTTTGAGGTGAGGGATAAAAACAGGCAATTTGGTTGCTGGCCATTTCTTTGTTCTTATTTGTTAACGGCACAACTTATAGTTTAATTTGATTAGGATGCCAGCATGTTCTCCTTCTTTTTAATGCAAAGCCAACATCTCTTGATTTTAATGCCAGTCCCCTCACTTCTGTGCGCTTCTTATTGTATATGCACGTGGCAAAGTATATAACCTTGTTGTTTGGCTGTCAATGTCATTAGTGATTAGTAATCATAACAATTAAAGGATATGCTAGATTTAGAGTGACATCAACATGCAATTTCTTTTACTGAGCCATTGATTATCACATGGTTAAATGGTACCACCTTTTAATTGGGGCATGATAGTTTTAGGAAGTGGTGCATTTCTAAGTTTTCCCCTCCCAAGTAAAATTGACTCTGTAGCCTAAGATCATACAGTTTGTTACTGGATGGAAAGGTATAGGAATTTTCAAACTTTTTTTAACTTGTCTTTGATTAAATGTTTCATTACAGCAATTTAATTTTTATTGAATCAAATTTATGTTTTTTTAGTTTATTATCTTAACATTGTTTTGCTTAATTGATAGGTTTTAACCATGGATAGTTTTGAGCACCTTGGGTTTCTAATTCAGTTTGGTGACAAGGGATCTGAAGGAAATTCTTTCAGTCAATTTTCTCCCTTTTTTGCAAATTCAGATCCTGACATGCCTGCTGTTCCTGTTCCTGCTGCTCAAGTTCATGATTGGCTTCTACAAAATATTGCTGCTGCTTTGGAATATATTTCTGAACGGACTTCTTCTAAGGAAAATGGGCCAGTTTCTCCTTCTGATCACGATGTTGCTATGACTGATGCATCCAGTCCCTCAGTTAATAAGGTCTCAACCAGTACTAGAGGTGCAAGTTTCATTGAAGGGATTTCCAAATCGTCATATATGAAGCATGCACCCGACGTTAAAGGTTCTACTGTTAAGGTTTGTTTCTAATACATATATTCATATATTTATCTGTTTTTCAAGTATAACGTTACTCACATTTGGGATTATTTTGATATATCATTGAGGCTACTGATCCTAAATAGCTACTTAACCCTTCATATTATGTTTTCATATAGGGATGCTGATAAGTGTAGTAGGCAAGATGAAGAGAATATTCTGTAGAAGAAATTTAAGATGAAATTACTAAATGATGAAGAGAATATTTTAGGGAGAAACTCTGAACGAAATGACCTCATTTAGTTGGTTTTTATGCTTAATACACACAAGAGCTTGCACACCCTCACAAACCCACTCTTAATTGTCTAAGTGGGCTATTTTCTAGGCTAAAGTGTAAAACATGTGCAACTTCCTTGATACACGAGTAAAACAACTGGTGTACTTGAATATGCAATTTCCTGAGCACATGAATCTACTATTTCTTAAGTATGGTAAGTAAGTATTGTTTGTTCCAGCATACTCTAGATGGACATTTGCTTCTAAATAGCTATGTAGCTCATAGTTTTCAACTTGATGTAATAAAAAATGACTAAAATTTGTCTTTTGGTATTGGTCACATGCAATTTTCTGAAAGTTTGCAATTTGAAACTGCCAGGGTTTGTCTGTTTATGTCTGAACAAGCTATCTGCTTATAGATTTAGGTTCACGATTTGAATATTATTCTAAATGCTTGATGCATTATGTTAGGCATGAGCTCCAGCTTGAGAATTAGGTTTGGAGGGTATATACTAGGTGGAGGAAACACTGGAGTTTGTGGGCTGCTCAGGTTAGTTAAACAGACAGTTAGGGTTCATGTATTTAAATAGGGAGATGGGTGCAGCTGTGAAGGCAGTGGAAGTTTATTTTGTAGTAACTAAAACTTTCTGTTTTAAGAGCGAACGAACCCTTTAAGGTGGCACTACAGACTCCTTGTTCATGTTTGTAGAATTAACAAAATTCTTTCATTATTTCTCCTTTCTACCTTTTCCCTGTTCTGCCTATTCTATTTTGAACCAGAGCTAATCTTAATCCTATCATATTTCCACTCTCTGTATGCATGAAAGATTTGTTTGTACTTTGTACTTTGTATTATTATTATTATTATTATTATTATCATTATTATATATTATTGCATTGGTTTTTAAATTGTAGAAAGTGTGAAATGCATGTATTACCAATGTCTGCATTTGATGGTATGCTTAGTGAGTTTTGTGTCACACAAGCCTCATCAAATAAAACTAAATTTTCCCCCTTAACTAATGTTGTATAGAGGTCAACTTAGGTATCGATCCAAGGAAAACATTTCAATTGAGTTCATTGAGTAATTTCTTTCTCAACAAAACAAGAATTGGGGAATGGAAACAATGAAAAGTAAATGAACAATAGAAAGCAAAGCGTAATCTAAAAACTAAAAGTAATATGCAAGAAACTGAGTAAAGGAAACACAAAGACATAGGTGCACTAATAGAAATTGTCCAGAAACATAAACATGTGACGACAAAGCAAAAATATAAAATAAAATGCAAGTACAAATTAACAGTGCAGTAACGTGAATGAAAATGCAAAACAAGGAACGTAAATGTGTAAGACTGAAATGAAATGAAACAAATGCAAAGATACATTCTAATCCGTAGAAATAGCTGGAAATGAAATTCTGATTGGTAGAAAATGCTTAGAAATTAATACCAATTGGTAGAAGTGCAAGAAATTATAAAAGCAAAGCCAGAACAGCAAGAACAGTAAATGAAATGGAAGTAAAGCAGAATTAGGAATTGAGAGCTAGTGCAGAGACGCATGGAAATGCATAGAGATTAAAGGAATGATAAGAATCAACAATACTCCATTGCAAAGAAAATTTGAAAGTGAGTATCCATGGAACTCCATTGATTACAGAACACCAAACCCCAAAAGCAGAGAAAAACGTGAAAAAAAAACCCAGTGAAGTATGTTCTGCCTCCCTCCCTATGGCTGCTGTCTCACGTTCCAAAAGCACCAAATTAACCTAATTTCTTTCTTTTTGGGCTATTCCATGTTCAGCCCACAATACAAGTTTGCGAGAAAGAACAATACACCCTAGGATACAAAAATTACCCCTACATACAAGAAAAGCTAAAACAACGCTGGCAACCAATCCTTGCAAATGTCCACGATTTTCCAAATTAAACTGTATCTAGCTCAAAACTCCAAAAAATATGTTATTGCACTCAAATTAAAGCTCTTTGAGTCTAAAATCCAACACACAAAGAATAAATTCAATTAGACACTAGTAAAGAAAGTTATGAGAAAAATAACTAGCAAAGGTCAGAGCTGAAAATCCTGCGTTTTTGGCTGCGTTGGGCGCCGCGGTATGTGCGCTGGCGCCACTCAATGGTGCCAACATAGAGAGCATGGTTTTAAAATGTGCAGGGCACGAATAAAATGGTGCCAAGTGGTGCTGTAGCTCTTAAACTTTCTAAAAGTTGAAAAACCAAGCTAATAGTGAAAGATAAAACATAAAGATCCTAATGGGGTGTAATAAGCCTTAGTATGAGAATATAGAAATTTAGTTATCAGCTAGTGTTATCAATTTGTGGATTTTGGAAAATGGAGGAAAGCCAATAATCTGTTATGTCATGTTGCAAATAGCATCATAGGCTAATAGCAGAAGTCACTCAATGTTTGAAATATCTTGTATGATATCAATGATGTATTTGAAAAAAGTTATGTTGTTCACAAATGAAAGTAAGGTGCATAAAAATTGGCATAATATTAACTCTAAGGAGGTGTTTGTTTCATGAAATCTTTTTGCATTCTCAGGAATATGAAAGTTAGGGTGTTTATTCCTATTTTTGTTAGTAGGTTATCAAAATATGAAAGTGTCATTTACATTTCCATGTTGTTACCTTCTAAATGGAAGAGACCTGATGGGGATCGAGTAGTAAGCATTGGGCCGGAAGAAAGGATTGTCCAAGAAGCAGCCACAAAGCCCAAAGAGTGGATTGTTTACAAAAGAAAAGGAAAAAAATGAGCTGGCAAAAGGAATTAGTTA
>Ga0214542_1001328_pt1 | contig 50407 bp, 22 predicted proteins | sample CNSS1metaG_FD_160096 | JGI IMG/M metagenome (GOLD analysis project Ga0214542, IMG submission 160096) | Root nodule microbial communities from cowpea collected in UCLA plant growth center, Los Angeles, California, USA - CNSS1 | ecosystem: Host-associated > Plants > Roots > Nodule | place: USA... | reverse complement strand
TAAAGGAAAAAGCTACATGTTTAAATAAAGATTTTTTGCTTTAATATCATTGCAGCATGCTAGCACTAAACAATAGATGCAACTTGCTATTCTCTAATCCAATTCATGTTTTATCATCCCAATCTCTATCCATTCTCTAGATACACTTGTGAAGGCTCTTAACAATTTTGTAGCTCTAATATTAAAGGCATAATTTAGACAACAAGCCTTATAATGGGCAAAGAGAGAGAAAAAATGACTCGGAAGGCAACAAGCAGCATAAAGAAAAGAGAAAACAGCATAAAAGAATATGATTACTAGTCCTGTTAAGATTGTAAAGCAATAGACTCAATCAATTATTCAGGTGAAAAAGGGAATGTTTTCAGTCAAGGTTGGAAATATGTTAAAAATTTAGCAGTTTTGGTTTCTGACTTTTCATCTTATATTGAACCGCAAATATTGATTACTTACTTTATTTTCCATAATTTCAGGTCTGATTCATTGTCATTTATCCTTTCCAAAGGCTTCTATTATAAAATGATTTTTATTCTAGACTTTTCATCACCCCTTTCATCCGTAATTAAGCACCAGTGCCAGATAGTTTATCAAAGGCCATCATTAAAGGATTACTGTTATATTGAATGTTTCTGATTATCTAGAAAATAAGACTGCTAGTGGATAAACATAACTGAATAATCATCAGCATATAGCATGGCAGCAATTTTCACAGCGAAAATGATTCTATATTGTTATCTTCCTTGGATATCAGTAAGAGTTACATGGTTGTTGGAGTTACAATTATTTTCTTGAGAAGAAGACTCTAAACTTGATGAACTTTGCTTCTGAACAAATGCAACTTGCCTAGGAGGAGGTAGATGGGAAATCTCACTGTTAAGCATTGAGAGCACAGTAGTCATTGTTGGTCTAGTTTTTGCAACTTCTTGCACACAAAGAAATGCTATGTGGATGCACCTCAAAATATGATTCTCAGATCCTGAAGCTGATATCTCTGGATCAACCAAAAAGCTAATGTTGTCTTCGTTCCATAGATTCCACGCCTAAGTAAAAATGAATTGAAATATTAGCAAGCATACAAAGGCTACATGCAAATAAGAAGGCTTTGAGGTGGGGAAGAGACTTACATATCCTATAAGGCTGAGAGACTGGTCATCATTTCGAAAACTAGTGTTTCTTTTTCCACTGATAATCTCTAATAGCAAAACTCCAAAGCTATACACATCTGATTTCTCAGAAAACAATCCTTCCATAGCATATTCAGGGGACATGTAGCCACTGTTTATTTATTCACATCACACAAAAGTTAATTCTCAAAGCAAATTTTCTGTTAATAATACAAGTACAGTAAAGCATACTTACTATGTTCCAACAACCCTCTTAGTATTAACTTCATCCTCGCCTTTGTATATTCTAGCCAAACCAAAGTCTGATATTTTGGGATTCAGATCTGCATCTAGTAAGATATTGCTTGCCTTCAGATCTCTATGTATAATTTTTAATCTAGAATCCCTATGGAGATAGAGTAAGCCCCGAGCAACTCCTTCAACTATAGTAAAACGTTTTGTCCAGTCTAGAAGTTTCCGCCGGAGTGGATCTGAAAATGAAAAAGAAATTTAGCCAAAGTAGGTTAGCAGGAACTGAATAAATTGTCCATATTTCACTTGAGCTGAATGTTTGGAAGGTGAAGTATATATGAACTAACCAAAGATGAATGCATCCAAACTTTTATTTGGCATGAATTCATAGATGAGCATCTTTTCGTCTCCTTCAATGCAGCAGCCAAGAAGTTTTACAAGATTGCGATGTTGAAGTTTAGAAATCACCATCACTTCATTCATAAATTCTTCTACACCTTGCCCAGATGCTCTTGAGAGTCTTTTCACTGCAATTTCCTGACCATCTGGCAGTAGTCCCTATTAGGAGAAATTGACCAAAATTAAAATGGAAGTTTTAGAAATAAGTGATATGAATGTCACTAGTCAAAATATTACCTTGTACACTGGACCAAAACCACCCTTTCCAAGCGTATTAGCTAAGTGAAAACTGTTTGTAGCATTTGCAACGACTTCAAATTCAAATAACGGTAGCTCATCCAGTTTTGCTGGTTTCTGGACCGCAGTCAATTTGTGACTCTCACTTCCTGTACATGTTCCAAATGTATTAGATTTTGTACATGTTCAAGAATCTACAATCTTGGAGCTTCCGAATTCAGAGCTATGGTAAATTGTTTTGTATCAAATGGTTGACAGCACAGATAGAAGCATATATAACAAAAGGAAGTACAACTTATTCTTCTTCAATGTTAGTTTTCCTAGTTCTATTTAGTTGTTTGTGTTTAAGGCTTGATTACCCGAATCTTCGGCAGTTCCCTTAAGCGACTGAAATCTGCGAATGGCTAGATAAGCACAGATGGCAAAGATGATTGTTCCAGCAGTTGCCGCTGTAACTCCGATGATTAATTCCTTGCCTCTTCTTTTATTAGCATGCTCTTGTGCATTACCTACAGAAGTTTAAAGAAAACACATTCAGAATCAGACAGACATGAACAATAAATTGGAATAATAGATTCTATGACTTGTTAAGACTAAACATGAATAAACAAAGAACAATAAAAATATCATACTGGATTGAAATTCTGAATGGGCGAGACGAATGTAGAGATCAATGCCTGCAGTTTGGAATTTTTGCAAGTCAATTAAGTCTCTAGTCCAATACAAGCATCCAATGCCAGCATCATACGCATACGCCAAACAAGAGCAATTCTTCAAGCACTGTGTTCCACACTGACCTTCCTCCACATCTAATCTCTCAGCAAAATCTGGTACTTTCATTGTTTCAAGTTTCAAAAATCTATCTTCTTGCACAGCTTCACTCCCATTGTCCAACCTCTCACACTGGAGTGGCACCTTTCTGACACACCCACTAGTCCAATTTTTCCTTATCCACTCCTCTTGATTCCTGGCCTCAAATCCACTCAAACAGCTACATATTGGTGAACTCTGCCCATTACAGCTTCCGAATGCCCCACATGTGCCATAAACGTCGCAATCAGAAATTCCCAGATCCAAAGTCAACCCTTTCTTATTGTTATAATACCTTACCAATTTAATCTTTCCTTCTGGAGAAAGGGTAAGGATTCCAAAGGAAGATGGGTCAGCAAAACTGTAAGTCAGATAAACAATATCATTTCCTTCATATCCTACACTCCATCCATAAAGATACCCAGTTGACATCAATGGTGTCCCAATGAAGATTCTACCATTCCATGGGCCAGTCCTCCAATAAGGCCGAGTCCCATTAATCCATAGAAACACCTCTGGAGCATGCAAACGCTCAAGGGAAGCAGAGAAATAGCCAGTAGAAGGATCGGAAGCACTTTTCCTTGACACAAACTGTATTTTCTCACCCGTGACTTTGTTAGCACTTATCTTCATGGTTGGCACTGCTGCATCACAAGGATGCTCGAAACTCTCCCATACGGTCTGTCCCGTGGAGTCATCTTTCAGCACTAGTTTCCCGTAACGGGAAATTTGAGCAGTGCAGTACCTTGTTGCAGTGTTTGACACATTGGACGACCAAATAACATGGTTTTTTCCATCAACTAGAACCAGGTTACCATCTTTGGAGATTTTCAAAACCCCAGAAGAATCAAGGAGCGGTTGGTCTCTATTAGCTATCCATATGACGTTGGCATCAGAGAGGTACCAGATTCCTACATAGCGGTGCGTTGAATTCTGAGGGCTGAAGAAACCAAGTACGAAGACACTGTCGTTCGAGGTTACTATCTCTGAATCTCTTATGGATTGAGAATGTGTAAGGGTGTTCCTGGCAGAGGCCAAACCCAGGAAAATGATGCAAAAGGCTATGAACAAAGCATTTAGCAAACAAGTGTGACTTGGGAAAACCATAATATCAGTGCTCAATAATTGGTATGCACAACTGTGAATTTAATGAATTTAATGCTTGTACAATCCTTTGATGTTTCGTTAAACCGTGGTACTGTGCAGTTAACAAGGTTTAAGCCCACTCCGTGATTCAATAGAAAATGCTGTTTGACTTTGTATTTCGGTGAGTTGTCTTTTCAAAAGAGGACTGAATTAGTGAGGTAACCATATGATATTACAATTACCATCATGACTTGGAATTTTGATTCATAAGGAGTCAAAATATTTTTGCACCTTTTGTTAACATAAAAATGAAAACTATACCACAAATCATAATAGTATATATCAATCTATATGGAGTTGTTTCATATTAACTAATAATATGGAGTTGAAGTCTTCATTAAGTAGTGGGGTTAAACGGTCCAAGGAGAAGTGTCTCCAATTCTATAATGAGCCTTGTATAAGTATTATTATTATATTTGTTTGTCGAGTTATGATATGTTAACAAAGTATTTTTAACAAAGTTTTGACAAACTTTCCTATTTAGGTAAAAAACTATTATTTTATTATTTTTAAAAAATAAAAAATTAATCAACTTTAATTCTATTTTTAGAAACTTTGTTAACTTTGTCAAAAAATAATTTCCCTGGTTTGTCATACTCAGCATTTAGTTGACTCACAGTGCTCCATTCAGCTGATGAAATGCTACTTCCCTTTTTCTATTAATTTTGTCGAGGAGTTGCCCCAGCTCTTGAAACGGTGGAAAGTGATGTCACATCAATACGTTTTAATGAAAATATTTTATGATACTTAGATTCAAACTTATGATCTTAAGTATAGTTTTTGAAATAAAAATGTGTTAAAGTTTTTCTGAGATTCTATTCAGTAAATAATCACATAAAAAGATGATAACATGATCTTTTTCTTGATCTTTGTTGATTGTGTTTTCTTTTCGTGGACCGCACATGAATTGGTGGTACTATATCATTTCAGGGTCTAAACAGATTAATGATTTACTGGTAATGAGAGACAGTTTTAATCTAGAATACCGTTTTTCAAAAAAAAACAACAAAACGCGTCCTGCGAGTAGAATATCAAATTTTAGAGAAGCCGCAGTTGTTGACTGAGGTTAGAATCAAACCGCACTGTTCACCATTGAATGTTTGTATAGCAAATTTCAGGAACCTAAAGGTGAAGTAACATGATACACCTTGAGTATACCATTTTATTCCTTTGTTTTATAATTTTATATCAGTAATAATGTGTTCAAGAAAAGCCGATGGTGATTGTTGAAATAAAACCTTATTTAAGATATTATAATCAAATCTTGTTCAAAATAAAGCAATAATAATATGGGCCGAGATTGATGCAGGTTTGAAATGATAATTTTTTTTAAGGGTAATATTTTAAGAATATGATTTAAAATAAAAGGGATAAATATATCTTTTGTTCCTCAATTTTCATTGAAAATTGGGATTAATTATTTTTTAAAATTTTGATCTAATTTAGTCTCCAAATTTTAGAACTTCATGAATTTAATATTTTAACCCAATTTTGTTAAGTGTATTTAACATTCAAATGCATCTCATGATAGCATTTGAGGTGTTTATATTGTTTGACACACTTTTATTTCAATGTTAGCTAAAAAACTATCATGAAACGCATCTGAAACATAAAATAAACTTAATAAAAAAATTTAAAGGACTAAAATTGGATAATTTTAAAATTACATGACTAAATTGGACCAAAATTTTAAAATTTAATTTCAATTTTCACATAAAAAGACAAAAACATATTTAACGTTAAAGTATATCATTTCGCTTGCAAACATTAATAATTAACAATGTTGATTAATATATATATATATATATATATAATGAATGGTTATTGTTTAATAATTTATTACTTATTTTTACAGTGTAAATCTACATATGATAATTTAATATTTTGTTTACTATGATTTTGTATCAGTTTGTTAATTAATATTTTATATTAAAAATTGTCTTTAATTATTTCAAATTTATTATTGTTTAACTATGCTTTGTTCCAGACGAACACTGTGTAAACCATTAAAACAACCCACAAAGAACTTTTATTGGTCTTAAACAAATGACATCTCAGCAAAGAGTAATGGAGGGCAGACAACTTCTTTCACCTTCACAATTTCATCTGGATCCCCATAAATTTTTGTATTTTAGTGTAATTCAAAATATAAATTTTACATTCATATAATTTGAAATGTATTTTTTATTTTGCATTTCAGATTATATAACTTTAGAAAATAAAAATAATTTATTTTAAGTTATAGATTTGAAAATAAAAAAAGTTATAGAGAATGAAATTATGATGATGAAGGAAGAAGCTGGCCAGAAGGTAATAGAACATTTGTACGATATTCAGCCAAAGCCCACATTGGGAAAACATTTCTATAAAAAGGGTAATGAACCAAGCAATTCCTCAAGTATACTCCAAGGGTTTCCTGCCATAAAAATCACAACCAAATATTAAAAATTAAACATCATCCTCATTTATCGATTTCAAAACAAATACAAAACTGGACAATGTTATTTCCATGCAATTTTTCTTTTAAATCATTATTCTTTTTCTTTATTTATTTTCACTCACCACCACCTAAAATATTAATCCAAGTAAAATACACCTCTTTCAAGTTTGATTTTTCTTAATTGTTAAATATATATTTTTTGTTTCCAAATTATTAAAAAAAATTATGATAGTAAAATATTTTATCTAATAAAAAACAAGCAGAGGTTATATTATATAGTTTAATATGGAATTCCATTTGACACATGAAAAATACTTTATACTAATAATTCTTATCACTATTGCCTAAGCATATATATCGATACTATATGAAATTGAAAGAATTGAGATTTGAAATATACTTGTTGGGGCCAATCACCATCTTCTAACTGAGAATTGATTAGTAACTTTGCTGCACGATGAAGCGGAGTTGGGTCTCTTTCAGCCTACATATACAAAATTTTGAAAATGAAAATGAAAAAACGGGCATTATTTAATATAGAGAAGGGGAGAACAAACATCAATGACATCAATAAATGACCTGAATCTAACCACATAAGATATTGATACTACTCTCAACCCAAAACCTTAAGACAATAAATTTATGGATCTTTATTTTTATATATTACTCTACTTTCTCATTTCTAACCAATGTGAGACTTAGACTCACACTTGAATTTCTAAAGATCCCATACCTGGTGAGAAAGAATTAGAGCCATGAGAGCCCAAGATGTTTGCACAAGATTTGATCGACCTCCTTCAAGAGGTACATACTCCTTAATCATATATAAACATTGTTAGAAACTTAATTAGTAGCATTATTTATAATTATGATAAATGATGATTCAATCAACACAAACCTTCCTTGGGCAAGAAAGGTAACTCTCTCCCCATCCACCATCTTCATTTTGTATTCTAAGCAGAAACTCCACACCTTTACGAATAGCAACACAGTCTTTGTAACTTTTTCCAGCAGCAACTAAACCTCCCAGTGCAAACCAGGAACAGTAAGTGAAGCAAACTGCCCAATTCCCATACCAAGAACCATCCTCTAATTGTGATTTTTCAATGAATGCTGCTGCTTTACCAATGAAACTCTCAATCTCTTCCTTCCTATGCTCTGGATAAAGCTTTTTGAACAACACCAGAACTTCAATTGATGATGCAGTGCATTCAACATACTCATGCTCAACTACTATGTCAGCAAAGAACTCCGTCGGATTCAGCAGCTGGTAAGTAATCACAAACTTACTAATTAATCCATTATTAAAAATGATTAACAAAACTTTTTTTTTTGTTAATATTGAATTTATAGACATTAATTAATATAACACTTACTTCTAACCATTCCTGAGCTCTTGCTGGCTCCCATGCAGCCATACCTCCATTCGCACTCTATATAGTAATTAAAGTAATAAAATGAATACAAAAACAAAATATTACATATTTTAAAGTTATAGAGAAAAATATGTATAATTGAATAATACTCACCTGCAGTGACAGTATAAGACTGACTGAATCATATAACTTTTGAGGTTCCATTTTTTCCCCCACAATCTCTTCTGGCAACACTGATAAAAGTAGACAACACTGAAACATAGGATAATTAATGAATTCGTTACGTTAATATGTGTGCTTGTTTTGTACACGAAACTTTTTAACAAAACAAAACTAAAAATTATGTGACCTTAAATAAGTACTATTAATTACCTTTAAACATTCTGCAGTAGTATCAGAAACTTGCCATGCTTGGTCTCTATCTGCCAGGGCCCATGACCCCTTACAGATATAACGATACATACTCTTAAAATCTCCCGAAGGATTTTCCGTTACCTATAAAATTAGAATGTTTTGAAATTAACTACAATTTTTTATTAGTTATATATAATATATAATTGCTTGCACCAAGAAATTATTTTCGTTATTTAATTTCCCAGTCATGATTTCAATTAAACCTATGGGTCTAAAATAATTTGTTATTAGGTGAATTGTACATTAATTCTAGATGAAGTTATGAGCGTTTTCTTCCTCAACTTATATTGTGATATACGTAATTTGTAACCTGAGATTTCTTGATGAAATCGTGTGCTTTTGCAAGTGTGGGACCTAAATCATCTACTAGGTTAGTGGCTAGTAGAGCTTGAACAATGAAACCAGCGTCCCATGACTGGGTTCCAATACCCTGCATTATATAATATAAACAAATGGATTAATTACTATATCATACATTTTTTTTTACCATTAGCAACTATAGTATTTTTATTCAAATTAATGTGACAACACCTTTACTAATAAAATTGGTAATCCAATATTTACCTGCATGGTCATTCCATCTTCTGAAATCCATAAACAATCTGGGATCCTTGCAAGATGCTTTTTGAAAGCATCTCCATTTGGAACTTCTACCCAACAAGCAAGCATGCACAAAACCTAGAAAATACAAAGCATGACTGTTTTAATGAATTCCAGAGAAAAACTAAAAACTTTATTTATACCAGCATATCGAAAATGATGCTGTTTTACCTTTTCAACACATCCAATAGCAATATATCGACTATTTTCATCTTCATAGTGGATATGCTTCATTGTTACTTCAAGTGCTTTTTCTCTTACCAACTTGTTCAAAGGCCATCGATTTAGAAGGGGTTCGGTGAATACATATAAACTATCCCATATTAGATCTTGTATCCAATGATGAGGATAGTAAAGATCTTCCTGTAATTCATAAAAATTTGTCCATGTGTATTAAATTAGAGTTCATTCCTTAATTAATAAATAGTTTTGTTTTTATTTTCCTAAATATAAAATTATCTACACAATAAATAATTGAGTATCTCTTACTTTTGCACATTTATGACGTGCTTTCCTCCAGGTATTTTCATCGTACGGTTCAACAAAAAGCTCTTCTCTCAACTTTGCTGTCAATGGCGTAATTGGAGCCATGAATTTCTTCCCATATAAATACGACATGGGCATGTATACCAATCGACAGTAACACCACATTTTACCTGTATTAATGAGATAAAATTTAACAATGGGATATTTTATATATATTCCAAAAAAAAAATAGTTAGAAATAAAAATGGATTAATTAATTTAACCCGGATGCATAGGAAGAAAAGAAGGAAGGATCCAAAATTCTGGAGGCATTGGGTTGCTTCCACCCCAGTCAACTACACCAAGTACCTATATATAAGTATCAGATTTTTGTTTAACATTCATGCATTTTTGCATATATATATATTTACGTATTAATTTAAATGTGAGAGAAAAATATTCGTACTGAAAGCCAGAATTTGCCCCATGAAGGTATATGCGTTACACCACCATGATCCCGAATCCACTTTCTTGCTGTAACACAAGCATTGTTATTGGGTCCTTCTCCGAGAATTCGCAAACATATATAATTGAGCGCAGTGCAAAACATGGTGCTGTGACTTTCTATGTGCAGTCCCCAACCTCCATCTTCGTTCTTCAAATGTTTGCCAGTTAATTTTCAGAAAAATAACCTTTTAGTCCTTAAATTACTCCACAATTTTAAATTAAACATATACCTGGTGACAATATGTGTAGCGGAGAATTTCTTTACGATGTTCTTCTGAAAATACAGAATCAAGATGTCCTGTAATGTATAAACAAATCACCTGCAATATTGTTATACAGAGAAACTTGTAAGGACCCAATTTCACAGAATAGTTCTTTGAATAATTTCAATTGATTAATTTTATGATTACACATATATATGTTTTGATATAGAAAGTGATTTGAAATAAAAAAATTAAATAGAAAAATTAGAATAAGTTGAACTTACCAATGCAGGAGTAAAGAAGAGGGAACCTGCGAGGTGAGCAGGCCAATGGCCATCACTGGTTTGTAGTGCGGAAAGGTAAGAAGCAGCCCTCTTCACTGTGCTTGTAGTTTTCTCCAAACTTACTTTTTCACCATCTTCAATCTTCACTTTCGCTATCCTTTCTTTGAACTTATTCTCTCTCAAAATCTGTAACAACATATTTTTCTCTTCTCATTAACCAACCTATTCAAAAACAAAACCTTAAGTTTCTTTACATTTTTTTTTAATTATTTTTACCTTTTATCTCCCCTCATAGTCAACCACTCCTAGAATTAATTCACACCTTTATATATATATATATATATATATATATATATATATATATATATATATGTATATATATATATATATATATATATATATATATATATATATATATATATATATATATATTGATAAATTTCATCCTCCAATCTACTTTTGAAAAATGATATTATTACTCCTATTTTTTTATTCTCATCCTTTATTTCTAACGTGATTTAGTATGAATCATTGATTAATGTATCATTATGTACTATACCCAAGCAAATTCAGACAACCACCCTATCTAAACCGCCTACGTATAGTCCTATTATAAAAATAGTAGACGGATAGTCAACCAAACAAGATAGCACACATGACGGCTCAGGCCACCTACTATAAAAGATACAGTATAATGAAGAGATGCTAACTCCAAAACTTAGGGAATTACATGTGAGGCCCCTCACAAAGACTCGAGACTTGGGCTTAGTCCAGACCCATCTAGAATCTGAATATTGGCCCAAAGTGGCTAAAGGGTGCCCAACCCACAAGAAGGGGCGGACACAATTAATGACTTTATAAATACATATGGACCCCAACAATTAAGAGCTACGCTTTCATTGATTCACTAATTTGAGATTTGATTTTTTGAGAGTCCTCGTTGACTTGATCGTAGAAGTCCTTTCCGCAGGTAGTCCTCAAGGGTCCAGACCGTCAACATTAGGAGAAGACGCATTCAAGTCAAGGAAAAATCATTCCAAGAAGTCAATGATTGGGGTTCTGCTCCCTAGCATTCTATTATTGTTTCCGCAAGAACACATTGTCTTCTCTTTTAAAAAAATCAATAATTTACACTAACTCACGTCAGATGATAATAAATGAAAGTCGACAAAATGGAAATCATAGTATATTTTCCTTTACTTTTTTAAGAGTTTTTTTTTTTTTCCAAGTTACCTTTTTATTTTTCATTTTTAATATTTATTTATTTTTAATTTATTTTTTCTTTTTTTCTGAAATAGCAGACGATCGAGAATATTGATTTAACTACTTCCTTACTGATAACGTCACTCCTTAAAATTGCAAATAAAATTTAGCAATCGTAAACGAATACCGTAATGATAAATTTTAAATGATTTCAACAGTTTAAGATCATCACATGATTAAGAATCAATTAGTTATTAACTTCGTATCTAAAATTATAGTGATCGGTTAGATTGATTTTTAAAATTAATAAAACTGTAAAATAATTTCTAGAGTCTTAAACAATCAATCAATTCAATCCTTAAAATTGAATTAAACTATTTTTCAAAATTGAAATAAATAATAATAATAATAATAATAATAATAATCTTTGAAATTAAAAATTATTGATCATTAATCCATTTACGTTATTCGCTGGTGTTTTGGTATGATAAACATAATTGTCATGTCAAAAGCCACTGTTAACTATAGTAAGTTATTTTTCTTTCTTCCATTAGTTTTGTATTAATTTTATCCGTTTTATTATATAGAGTAGAATGAACAAACCAATCGACCTTTAATGAGATAGAGATATTTGAACTAGTACAAAAGCAACGATAACTACTTCTCATCTAAGGATTGTTGTGAATGTAATGACTCCGAGGACAAAAATCAATTTTGTTTTATCTACAGGTTCTGAATTAAAGACTCTTAATCTACTAAAATTAAATTTTGAAAAGAAAAAAAATGATGTTTAGATCCAACATTCGTGGGAGTTTTGGCATTAAAGTGATTCAACAAGATGATCTAATTCAAAGAAACCATTAATTGTGACCTTAGTAAAACTCGAAGCACAATACATTACAATAAAAAATGAGTGTTTGGTTAATTAATGTTACCTGAAAACGCCAAAGTCGATCAGCACAAGCCTTGGTGTGGAAACGATTTTGATAGAAGTTTTGACGAGCAAGCTGAACTTGGTTTGTCTCCTCAGCAGTGGCTGCTTCGGAATCAAACTCCCATGTTTGTCTTCCCACAAAATTATTTGTGCTAAACAGATATGGATCATTTCCTCCATCTCCTATCTTCAACCTCCACATTTTCTTTTCTTTTCTTTTTTCTGTGCACAACTCAAACAACCACTCTTCTTTATAGATTTCCTCTCTCATTTTCTACTTCCTTTATTCCTTAGGGCTGCATGTGGCTTTCTTAATGTGGTAGAATTAAATGTCATCAATATGTGTGTCCAAATTAATATCACTGAGACACGTGTTTTTATTAGAATCTCACCGTACACAAAATAAAATTGTGGCACTGAAAATGAAAGCATATATAAAATATGATTGTATAGAGTAAAATAATAAAAAATAAATAAAAACCTTCTGATGATGTTGAAAGTTGAAAGTTGAAAGTCCAAATATGCAGAAAGGAAGGTATTATTATTGCAACCAACCTTCTGGTTTTTTAAGATTGAAAACTATGTTGTTCTGATAAGACTGGGTCCTATATTTATGTGGTGAAATGAGTGCGGGTATGGAAGGCATTCCATGTGATTCACCCTTTCCTCACTGTAACTGTCCAGACAATTGCCTACCACATTTCTTTAACCAATGGAACTATCATCATTTTTCTCTTTTTCTTCAACTCCAACTCCCATATATTTTAGTACAAAAATATTTTTTTAATAATTTTGTTGTGTTATTTTTTAAATGATTTTTTATTTTTTATTTTAAAATTAGAAGATGTGATCTTAAATTGTGAAAATAATTTTTTAAAATTTAATTGTCTTTTTTAATATTTTCTGTAATCTCATATTTGTACGGCATTTTATTCTCTTATAAGTTTATGATGATTTCTTTTAGGAGATAGTTTATTTTACATTTTTATTACTATTTGACAACTTTTTATAAAAGAGTAAAATTATTTTAGAAAATTTAAATTTTTGTATTTAAAAAAAACTAGAAAAATAATAATAAATAGTAGTGTTATATGAAAGTAAAAAATTCATGTGTCAAAGTACCACCGTTTTCGTTTTTTCTTTCATCAATGCTTGATGTTCACAAAAGCAGGTTTTGTTTCTATTGCCAAATTCTATTCCAAGTCTAAGTATCATATTATTATTAAATAAAAACTAACTTTAATCCATAAATGCGTTATATATTAGGCGTTTAAAAATTGAATGACTTATTGAATATTTTATTAATAGATTGATTAATTCAAACAAAAAATAATAAAATTTAGAAAGTAATTAAACCCTTATATATATAATAAAAAAATTTATTTAATATATTTTAATTTAATTTTGGAACATTATTTTATCATAATAGTACAGTCCATCATTTAATTTTATTTATTCTTGAAAAAATTATCTTAAGAAAATAAATAAATATTTTAATGAATTAATTTTTTATAGAAAATTTCTTATACATTTGTTCTCTTTCATTCTATTTATTCCTTTCACATTTATAAAGGCATTAATTATATAATTCTACAAATAGAAAATTAAAATTATAAAAAACATTAAGGGAGAGGACCTGTTTTGTTGTACTATTAAATGTATCAACTCCTCAACCATATATCTGCTGACCGATTCAGGGAAAACACACAGACGTGTAACACTTTTCAATGGTCATAAGATTTGCTGCTGTTTGTTTGCATTTTTTTTTATAATATTTTATAAGATTTTCTTTTAAAATTATATTATAAGATAAATATACTATAACTACTCTACATTTAACAATTCCTCCCAAATCAAAGAATTTTTTAATATAAGATTGATAAAATGATTACATAAGTTAGTTAAAGAAAAATCTTCTCTCTTTTATTAAATATGAATGACAGTAGATAATAATAGTATAATATTATTAAGTTAATATATAAAATAAATTTATATTTGAAATTAATAAAAAAATTAATTATTGATGAATAAAAAGAATATTATAAAAAATAGGTAAAAATAATCGTTAATTTTAAAAAAATTAATAAATAATTATATTGTAAAGGATAGAATTGGTATTATGAAATATGAACACAAAATAGGAAATTCTCTTTATATATTGTTATAAATTATTCAAAATAATACAATTTTTAAACAAAAGATATTACAAAATAATAAACATTATAAATAACTAATAAGTTTTTCTTTTAAAATATATAAGGCTTCTATTCTAGTAATCTCATAATTATTAGATTGTTTTTATTTTATAGTGTCCAGAGTGATGTTCTAATGAATTTAACTCAATTTATTAAATTCAATAAATATAATTTTCAATTTATACTCACCACAAATTAAAGTTCACATCAATATGTTTGTATTTTTTATGTAATTAATTTATTTTTGTTAACAATTTGACTGTGGAATTGTCACAAAAACATTATAGTCTTGCTTGAATTGTACTTCTTCAATAATTTTTCTCAACCTGACGTGGCAAGTATATTTTTAGTTACAACAAATTCAACTACACTATTAAATAAAATAACAATGGGTTACTCTTTAACACCATGAAATATCATATATTTTAAACACGAAAACAAAATTATAGGTTCATTTTCTATTGTTTAGATCATATGCTTATGTAAATCAAATCAAATCACCCTTTTACCTTCTTGTAATATATATTTCAATGTTATGAGTTCTTGGTAAATAACAAAGAATTCTTTCAACAGTCAACAGATAATTGGATTTTTTTTATGTATATGTGATGTCTACTTTAGTTGCATTAAGATGCATTAAGTTGTCAATAATCTTAAGATGTGATTTTTAAGTTTAGTTAAATTTTATAAAATCAACTTATAAAGACAAATTTTGCACCTAAATTTATATTATTTTTAGTTTATGTGAAATTCCAAACACAATAAAATCACATTACTTGATTAACGAAAAAAAAATTATAGAAATTCAATTAAAAAATATTAAATTTCTAAATGTCCAATAGACAAAAAAAATTAATAGAAACTTAATTAAAAATACAAAAATTATTAAAGAATTAAAATTTAAGCCAATTATATATATATATAATTAAGATTTATTTTTCACTTAATTGGTTATGAACCCATAATTTGTGACTTCTAATAAATGAATTTAGATTAGTCTCAAATATTTATTAAAAATAATATTAAAATAAGATTATAATGATAAAAAATCATAAAATAAATGGAATAGGTATTTTTTTTCTTGTCTTCCTAGTATTGAATGTTATCAACTCCTCCCCCATCTCCCAACTTCCTGGACAAAACACACACCAACATTTCATTGTACACTTATTAATGCTCATAAATCTCCCAACTTCCTGGACAAAACACACACCAACATTTCATTGTACACTTATTAATGCTCATAAAGTTTGGAGCATGTAGTTGGTTTGCACTTTTCTATTTGTAATATTTTATTATATTTTCTTTTAAAAGTATATTATAAGACAAATATACTAAAATCAATTTCAACTATTAGTCGGTCAGTCGTGTATATATATATATATATATATATATATATATATATATATATATATATATATATATATATATATAATTTTTTTTGTTTTTAGTAATTTTTTCTCAATTGTTTACCTTATTCTATATTCATAAATTTAATCAGATTTTTAAGTTATTTTTTCTTTTATCATAATTTTAATTACACATTATTTTCTTTGTGTATAATTATGTTTAAAATAAATGGTTTTAATTTCATTAAATCAAATAATTTTTGAATCACATAATTGATCATCTCTATTCTTTTTAAATTTTTATTTATTATTTATTTTTGTTACAATGTTTGACTCAACATTAATTATTCAAGTGTATAATTTTTTATTGATTGAGTGATATAAAAAATTTATCATTTTTTTGTCTTTAATCCTTAGTTGTTTTTTTTTTTTTTTTTTTTTTTTTTTTTTTTTTTTTTTTTTCATTTGAAGAATCTTTGTCTTGTTAAACAATATTCATTATGTTTTAATAGTTTCGACAAGTCTTTTCAGATTTTCAATTATTTTTCCTTTTAAAATACATTTAATTACATTTAAATTTATGTAAATTTATGTATTTTTATTTTTATTTTAGTTTATTCAAAAAATTATTATTTTTTAATTAAATTATTTTTATTTGGTAAAAATTAATTGGAATTATAATTTTATAATACTTTATTTTAATTTAAATTTGTTTTAATTCTAATTTAATTCAAAAACACCCATATTTAGATAATTTAAGGCAATTGCAAAAATATTCTCCCAAATGTTAATTAAATTATTGTTATTAATTAATTTAGATCCAAATTGTTTTATATTTTAAAATTAAGATATTATTTATTAATATTGGATAAGTGTTAAGTAAAAAATTGAGTGTTTATATATCGGTCACCCTAATATGAAATTCCACATATAGGCTGAAGTTAACGAGGTTGAAGTTAAAATAACAATCACATCAAGATTGAATACAACTTTGTGTGCATTTCTAAATTCTAATTACAAATGCACATCTTAAAGTGGCAAATTGGTCATAGTTGGTGTTGGCGTATCAAGGACGGAACAACCTACTTGTTTAGTTTTTCTATAAAAGGTTAAATATCTATTTAAATTTTAATGAAAATAAAAAATAGTCGAATTTTATGTAGTATATAAATTACTTATATCGATAGTTATTTTACTAGTCGATAAATGTGTTTAAAATGTAAAATAATTTTAATAAAATTTAATTAAAATTATTAAAATTATTTAATATTTAAATATATGAGATTACATTGATTTAAAAGTTTGAAAAATGATTAATTTTAATTTTTATTAAAAATTTTTAAAAAATATATTTAACTCTTTTTAAATTAAAAATAAAAAAAAATAATTAAAAAAATAATTTTTTTATGGTACATTTCTTCAATGATACAGATATATAATATTATAATTAACCGTTTCTATTTAAATTTTAGTTATCAATTACAATAAAATAATTTAATATCTAAATATAGTAATTATTTTAATTTATTTAATTAAAAATATTAATTAATTATTAAAAATATTTATATATAATTAAACATGCTTTTAATATAGTCCATTTTATTACGGGCTAAAATGAGTCGGATTATCCATTTTACCATGTTATCCGCATCCTCCTTCAACACATGCCTTTCTTTTAAGACAATTTCTTCTTGCACTCCACACGTTTTTCTAAAAGTTCCATTATACCCTATCGAAACTATAGTTTCGAATTGTAGATATTTCAGATAACTTAATAATCTGGAATTCAAAATTCTTAATTTTATATACTTTGGATTACACAATCCTTTTTTAAATGCCTTTGGGATTTTAGGTTCCATAATTCTACAATCCTTTCACATTAAAACTTGTCGCTATGTGATAGCACCCTTTGACCTACACCAATATATGTTTGTCATACAAGTATATGCACTATTGAGTTAAAATAGCTTTCGATAATCAATCACCACAATGAAAATAGATTCTGAGAAGTGATTCTCAATAATAGATTTTCCTATTTGGTGTTTAAGTGTTTCCTGAACTTGTGAGCAGTAGTTTAGTGTTTCATGTAGCGTTTAGGGTTTAGATTAGGATTTTTATTATTTTTTAATTAAGAGTAATTTGGTCACTTTAATATGAGTATGGGGTGGAGGAAGAAATTATGGGGATGCAAGAAAAAATGGCTTTCTTTTAATGCAACTCTCCAACTTAAAAAATTAGCCCGTTAAGAAAGCAACCCTATTTGCTATCTGCACTCCCACTTTTTTCTGTTCTGGAACTAAACTACTCAATCATTCATTACAGGTTGATTCACCTTTTTTTTAAATATACATTTGATTTCTATTTTTGTTATTTTTATTCAATTTTATCTTTATTTTCTTTTTGTGTTTAATTAGATCCTTATTTTCGTTAAATTGTGGTTAATTTAATCATTTTCACTAATGGTGTTTAAATAGTTAACGTTTTTGAACTATACATGTCACGTGTCAGCTTCTGGTTTTTTCAAATTTTTTTTTATTTTTTTTATTTCAAAAAATTTGTCCACATATCAAGTCATGCCACGTGTCAGTTTGTAATAGTATTATTTTTTTGTTCAATTTAGTTTTTATATTCGTTATTTTTATTCAATTTAGTCCAAATTTTTGTTAAAATAAATCAATTTTATCCTTTTTAAATTGACACTAAATTTAATATCTTTTATATAAATTATATTAATATTTTTCAAAATTGACATTTGAATTTATTATTTTTTAAATTCAATTATAAATTATTAAATTTAATTATAAATCGAATAAATTTTTATATTTAATTGCTAAATAGAATATAATTATTTAAAATATTATAAGAATATAGTTATTAAATTTTTTTTCTAATATTTATATTATAAAATACTTTTAAAATTGATATATAAAAATATTTTAAATATTTAAATATTTTAGAAAAGTAAACTAATATTTATAAAATTAACATTTGAATATAAAATATTTTAGATTTTAATATCTAAAATGCAATAAAAATATTAAATATTTTTAATTTAAATCTGAATTTTACAAATGTTAATATATATTTTTTAAATTTTAATAATTATATTTTAATAATATTTAAATAATTATATTCTATTTAACAGTTGAATCTAAGAATTATATTCAATTTATAATTAAATATTATAATTTATAATTGAATTTAAAAAATAACTAATAGTAATGTCAAATTTAAAAATTAAATAGTTTTATTGTAACAAAATTTGGGACTAAATTTAAAAGAAAATAACGAATATAGGGACTGAATTGAACAAAAATAATGAATATCGGAACTAAATTGAACAAAAAAATACAATTACAAACTAACACGTGGCACTAGCATTGACACGTGGTACAATTGTGACTTGACATATGGACATATTTTTTGAAATAAAAAAAATAAAAAAACCAAGATCTGACACGTGTCATGTACTGTTCAAAAACGTTATATATGTTGTCTAGAGGCCTCATAAGTCTCACAGACTTATGACACGTGGAAAGGACCAAATTAACCACAATTTGACGAAAATGAGAATCTAATTGAACATAAAATAAAAATATGGACCAAATTAAATAAAAACAACAAAAATAGGAACCAAATGTATATTTAAGTTTTTTTTTTTATATATACTTAAACAAGCTTACCGTGAACATGCTACGCATAAAATAATTTCATCAAAATATTATCATTATTTACATAAATGCATTGCTCTCATACATTGCAAATACAAATATTAATATAACTTATTTAAAGTAAATAATAACTAATAACTAATAACAAATAACAATAATATAATTTATTTTCGGTCCGAAAAAAAAATTAATACTGAAAATGTCAATCAATTTTTTAAAAAATGGCTAAATATGCAATTAAATTTCGAATGAAATATCCGGTAAAATAATAACATCAATGTGATGGTGCCAATACGCAGACAATCTAATTAATAAAGATTAAATTCTAACTTTACAAGCTCAATTTTCCTTTGTATCTAAGGTATTTTAGTAATAAATTATTTATAAACAGTTTTTAACATTAATATGTTTCGATGTTACTGGAATTTTTTGTCTAAAAGTGAGTAATAATGGTAGCAGCTACCAAGGACTATAAAATAGAACCCGATGACTCATGCTGACCTATGTGCTTACGTGGCAACACATAAAAATATGACAAAAGAAGGATATGTTAGAGAATATTTGCTTTTTTTTTTTTCAATTCTCCTGTATAATATTTTCCGATTATAATGATAACATTATATGATTTTTTTCCCTCTCTTATAAATTTATTTTAAGTACAAAGTAGAACAAAATAACAAATAAAGACAATTATTTCTGGTAGAAGTAAGTGAGAGACGATTTGAAGTCTCATTTACATTTTTCCATTTTTTTTCCTCTCCCTTTTATTCTATATATTTGGTTGTTCTGTTAATTTTTGTGTATATCAATAATATTTTTTTTTTTTACTTTACTTCTATGTTTTCTCCATTTATTTTATTTTTTCTAGTTCTTTGTGATTAAATAACTCTTTTTACATATGATTTTATGTGATATAGTACAAAACTCCATAATAACCTGCAACTATTGGTTATCATCATCTGCCAAAAAAAATCTATTTTAACTTAGCTTTGCATTTCAAGTTTATTATCAAATATTTGCTTGAAAATGAAAGTACAATGTAATGATTGCTCAATTTTTTTTCAAGTTAATATTGGCCGCACACTGGGACTAGCTTATTCACTACAGAATTCCATTTTTCTCAATTCTTCTATAGGAATTAATTAATCCATTAAGGTGTACTCTTATTTAAATAAACATTTTTTTCTCTAATATTGTGGAAAATATGTATCAGGTATTTAATGTATACTTACCAGCAAACACAACGGTTGCGCATGTGTATGCACGTTCATATTTTTTAATTTTTAAAAAATTTAAGTTAAGATCAATAATAAATATATAATTTTTAAAATAGTTATTAAATATAAAATTAAAATATATATATATATATATATATATATATAATTAAATAATAATTTAAAATAACAGAAATTTTTTAAAAAATAATTAAAAATAAATTATTTATAAAATAATTAATTTTTAAAATAGTTAAGATAAAATAGGTATTATGAAATGTGAAAAAAAAAATCACTTTATTATTATATATTAAATATTTAATTATAATGACATTAAAAACATTAGTTTCATCAGCATTTTACTTTTTATTAATTAATCAAAATTAAAAATTAATCATGAATGATCTCACATCGTTTTAAATAATTTGTAATGATCTCTTTTATAATTTTAAAGAGGGAAAGTTAAACAAAAATAAAATATTTTATTATTTAAAAAAGGGTTAAATATGTTTTTGGCCCTTCAAGTTTCAGCGAAATTTGGAATTAGTCCCTCATCAAAATTTTTAACCAATTTAGTCCTTCATCTTTCAAAATGCATGAATTTAGTCATTTTAACCAAATTTTGTTAAATTTATCTGACGTTTCACGCCCATTTCATGATAGTATTTAAATTATTTACACTTTGACATATTTTTGCTTCAATGTTAACTTAAATACTATCATGAAATGTACTTGAAACGTCAGATAAGCTTAACAAAATTTGGTTAAAAGGACTAAATTCACGCATTTTGAAAGATGAATGACTAAATTGGTATAAAGTTTTGATGAGGGACTAATTCCAAAATTAACTTAAGGGATCAAAAACATATTTAACCCTTTAAAAAATTATACATAATATAAAATAAATTCATTCTTCCTTTATCTATAATATTAAATTTTAAAATTATAAAATGTCTTATTTTTTCAAAATTTTAAAGTTATTTTATATTATTTATATAATAAAAAAGTACTAACTTCTATCATATTTTTTGGTTTCCTTATGCAAAGTTTAATGGATTATATGTGTGCTCTGAATATAGAAGATGTATGTTTATTAGTTTAAGTTTATAGTGATATAAGTTTATGAATAAAGATTTTTTTCCAAAACAAGTTAGTACTATGAGTGAGCATAATGCATGAATTTAACGAATTAAATTTTAAAAATGGTTGAGAAAACTAAACTAAATTGTATAATTTATTTTTATTAATATATTAAGAAATAAAAAAATGACTATTTTTTTGTATAATATTCATAACTAAAAGATGATTAACTTAACTCACATTTTTCTATTTATGGTCAATTTTTTCATTTTGTCTCTTTAAAAAATGCCACCTGTTTATTTATTAATGTTTTTTTATTAGGTTCTATTTATTTTGTTCACCTGTTTATTTTTTATTTATTTCTATTTTACTACTTAAATGTTTGATTGAGAGGGAAAAAATATAAAAAGGAATAACTAAGTACTTGTAAGGATGTTATTTGGAGCATTTCGTACTATATATTTATTAGTTTCATATATGTCTCCATATCGTGTGAGTATTTCTAATGTGGGTATTCATATAATTTTTTAAGTAATGATGCTTTGGGTAATGATGCTTTAACTCACTTTTTTTGATCCATTTTTAACTTATCACTCTCATCACCCTTAGATCATCAAATCACATTACTACAAAAAATTAAAATAGATGATCTAAAGGTGATGAAAGTAGTGGATTAAAAGTGAGTAAAAAAAATGAGTTAAAATATCATTTTCTATTTTTTAATATCAACGGTATCGTGGGTATTTAGAAAAAAAATTTAAATATTCAACAACATGCTTTAACCATAAATTCAAATAAATACCATATATAACATTCATAATTTTCAAACAATGTACAAATAATACATTTATATAGTGTTGAATAACAGTTTACAAAAAATGAATATTTTTAAGACCAATTGATAAAAAATAATGCATTCAAACTCAATGCGTTAATATTTTAATCATATTTTATTAATTTTTTAATTTAAATTAGAATATAACAGTACGGATATCCACTAATACAGATACAATAATACTCATACTTGTTCCATTAACATGTGGTATATTGTTATCTGTAAATATTCATTTATAATATTCATTCCCTATCTATTTTATCCACATATTTCCGCAACTACAATTTGTTTTACATCCTTATACACACGTGTAAAAGGAAAAAAAAAATAGAGTAAAAATAAATGTTATTTGAATAAAAGCTAAACGTATCAGACTGTTTAAATTATTGTAATCGTTAATATTATTAAGTAAAAAAAAAAAAGAGAATAGAGAATAGAAACTTTGGACAAATTGAGACAAGTGATTAATAATTTTCGTGCCAATCCACTCTCATTCTCCTCTTCAAACTATAAATATTTATTTTTATTTCTTTTCAAGTCTTCCCTGTTTCTTCGTCTACACTTCTATACAACCATCACTTATTTATTTTTATTTAACCTTTTTCAAATTTCCATTCAGTGATTCAGAAAGTGATCCAAAAAGGCGAATTTATTTCGATTGTCCATGAAACAGAAGCTTTTCCGAAAATTTTGGACACATAGGCATCATCAATGATTTGACTGATAGTAATTTTGGGAACATTAATTTATTTTATAGGATACCATTGTGTTTGACATGATAATAACCTTAGTGGAGAAGCCATTATTGGTGTCTCATAGAAGCCGGATAATGCATACTCTTTCATAGAAGCCACGTAACTCTACACAACAAACCCACTCAGACACACATTGTGACCAAACACAGACTTAAGTCCAAACCTTCGAAAACTACATGAAATTTCTATGATTTGACTTCTTTGTTTCTTCTCTTTATAGCAATTCGGCACCTTCCCTACGTGCTTTTCTTCCTTTGCCTTATATAGCCATAAATAAATTAAAAAGGAGGACTTGTCAGAACCCTTATTCTTTTCCAAATCCACCATGCCTTATTCCATCACGGCATCAAAGTTTTCAGAGTTAAGTTAAAAACTTAACCTCGGTTACCAATTCAAGACACTATTTCAAATCTGTAATATAACGTATGCTAAGACAAAAGAATGTAATTATTGGTTATTATTTATGATCCTGTAAAGAAAATGTTTGCATGATCCAAATTAGAGTACAACTATCGCTGTTAAACACCTAATCCAAGATGAGTCTCTGACATTAATTATGTGTGGGTCAACTCTTGTGGACAATATAGGTACCTCACGGCATCTTCTTGCTTTCGTTGTTTCTTACCTTTTCGTGTTTGGATTTGGCAAGGATGGTCCAAAACCTAAGAAAGTACCAAATTTTTATGTCTCTTGAAAGAGAGGAAAATGCTAATTCCTTGAGTCATTGTTAAGACCATCTTGTACCTTCGTTTGTCACACACCAGAGGTTCCCACGCACCTTCCACGAAAGAGTAACTCCCTCCAATTTCTGCAACAAAAAATTAGTTTCTTTCATCTTACACCCTTTATTATTAATTCAATTTTATTCAAAACTACAAAAGCCATAGTGACAGAAAAAGAGAACGTTAATGAATATATCACTAATACTTTTTTGAAGTTACTTATTTTTTATATTCTTGGTTTACAATCATATACATTATTTATCACACCTATCAATTTCTCTTTCATTCTTTTTTGTTCTACTCATCGACATGAGATGTCGATTTCAAATTTTCCTTTACAAAACCCTCGAGTATACTTGAATTGTCAACTTCTGATAACACCACCATCACTCTTTCCTCCAACACTTTCTTCCATTCTTCGTCTCTCTATATAAATGCACATGCCCACATTAACAACCTCCCCACAACAAAAGTTTTCCACATTGTTCTCACTACACAACACAAACCCCATTAATTTGTTTCTTTTTTTTGTCGCAAGCGTAGTGTTGCATTGAGGAAGTGAAAAAAGTAGCGAAAGCAGCAATGGGATCGAGGAAGAACCCGGTTGTTTTTGAGGACTACTTCCCTGCAATGATGGAGAAACTGGGAACTGAGGGGTTCATGAAGGAGCTGACGAACGGTTTTCAGTTGTTGATGGACAGAGAGAAGAAGGTGATAACGTTTGAGAGCTTGAAGAGAAACTCTGCATTGCTTGGGTTGGAAGGGATGAACGATGATGAGATAAGGTGCATGCTAAGAGAAGGTGATCTTGATGGTGATGGAGCACTGGATGAGATGGAGTTCTGCACTCTAATGTTCAGGTTGAGCCCTGCTTTGATGAACAATTCCAAGGAACTTTTGGAGGAAGCCATTTTCCCTTCTCATTAGTTTCTTTCTTCTTCTCTCACACAGCTCCTTCTTTTCTTCTAAACTGTTTTTCTTTTTTTCTTCTTTTCTTCTTTTTTCCTTTTCTTTTTTCTTCTTATGGAGCTGTTTGTGGTTTGTAATTGTGATTTGTGGTTAAGTAGTTGGATGAACTTTGCTTATTCAACAATGCCACCACTTGATCTATATTCATCGATAATCATCATAATCATCAACAAATCAATCTTAAGCGTTGAAACCTGAATGCTCTGAATCATCTTATATATTGTGAGTTGTTGTATATTTAAAGGGATTGTGAAAACATGACAAAAACAGACAAAGTTATGTGCTGGAAGATTGAAGACATGGAGAAAAGCAATCTAAATTTCCTCATATACTGCAGTCAATTACTGTTATATAGAAATGCTGAAATTTAACAAGTAATCCAGGCACATTGCAAAGAAAGAGCTTAAACAGAGCATGTCAAATTCCTTTTCACTTGTTATTTCCCAAATCTGAATTTTTATGGACTTTTTCATAACTACTTTATTCCATAATTAACTTTGACGTACAAATAAAAAAAATCACTTTTCCAAGTCTTTCTTATTGACATATTTAACAGTTTAAAAAAAATAAAGACATTAGAAGAATAGAAGGGTCCGTGAAACTCCTTCTTTTTCCTTGATAGACTACAGTATTTTTTTTTCTTGTATTCATTCATTTTTTTCATCCATTCACATCTCACAACTCTTTCGATATATTTTGGTATTATTCTTTAAGAAATAATTCAATTTACTACAGTACAGAGTTACAATTTTATAATAAACAATTTATATGGAAGTTGTAATTTATGATATAAATTGTGTTGTATAATAACTTCAAATAACACATATAAACCATGCGTATTTCATGAACTAAAAAAATTGTGTACATATCACATAGATAAACCTCATAAGTGCAATAATTAAACCTAGAAAGGAAATTAAATCTTTTTCTTTTCCGAAGTCACACGGTTGTGAACTAGTCTAAGTTTTTTAATAAAAAAAATTATATTATTTTTACATACGAACAAGTAAATGGATTTATTGTTTTTTAATTATTATTATATAAATGAAAAGGAGGAAGATTTTGGCGAAAACCTCTTTCCTCAATACACAAACCTTGTGTCATTGCGTCGTGACTGTTTTAAATGAAAGAAAGTTAAATGCAACCTTTTTCCACATTATTTTTTGTGTCGGGAATGGCTGGGCAAAACTATTTTCCTTATCCAAAAACTTAAAGCAGGGAAGAAGGTCCTACCCCTCCCCTTCCCCTTTAAACATTTTTCTTTTCACCACTCTATTCTTCCTCCAAGACTTGGGTGTCAATCTCATGGGCCCTAGTGAAATATATACTGGGTTAGGCAGCCCAACTAACGGTCCCAACCACAATCAAAATGGTTTTTTTTTTTTAACTCTAGCTAGCTATACAAGTCCCTATATATGCAATAGTTCCACACATCAATGACAAAAATGTTTATTTATGCCATATTATTGCAACAACTGCGCACACGTGCAAAGCAGAAAGCGCATAGTGAGAGATGGCGCAGGTGCTTCATTTTACGAAGCTACACGGAGCAGCGGTATCACGGTAGTCTATAATCCCCATGCAGAGATATTGAGAAAAGGAAAAGCAAGGGCAACATACAAGGCAGAAAGTATGGAGCTGAGTTTTACTTCTCAGTGCGTTAATGTTGACGTACTTTGTTGATCAATCTCTTCTAAACAGATAACATTCAAGAAAATTTACCATTCAACATTCAACATTAACAAGGTACAGACCACACGTGTCCTTTAGCAACCGAATAGAACGCAGAACTCTTTCGGCTCCACGCACCAGCAAAAAAGTAACAAAGGGTCTTTTTACCCAAAATGTCATCATCATCACTTTGGATAGAGGATATCATAGTGACCAGGGCGATATAGCAATGTGATGAAAGGAGAGTTCTTTACGGAGCTACAACTAGCATTTGGGAGATCACCAGCCGCTGGCATGAAATCATGATGATTTACACTGACACCCCCAGTATCACATGAGCTGCGGTCAAGGTACACAACACGGATTGGAACGCCCAATGCATCTGAAAGAGCAGTGATGTGCACATGGTCGCTCTCTTCACCCATCGGTTCAACAGATAGTTTGCAAAACTAAACCACAAAAAATAACATGAATTATGTTTTAAAACCACAGAACTAAGGGTTATATTGTTTCTCTTTTGCCAGATATTAACTTTACAAACAACTTTTCAAAGAATTACAAAAATTTCAACATTCAACCAAACCTGCTCGACTGTTGTATTGGTTAAGCCCAGTATGAACGGTTCAAAAAATTCAGTGCGCATTTGTATTTCAGCAGAGGTAACAAACCTGAAGAACATAACGACTAACAAAGCACATTTGTCAAGACATCTGGAAGAAATGAGATCAAGGCACTTGGGATAGCTTTTAAGTCACTCACCATAATCGGATATTGACTGATCTCGGCTTCTAATAACGAGCTCTTCATGACTGCGATCACATTAATAAAAAGTTCAGTGAAAAAAAACAGCAGAAATAGGAAAAGAATAAGAAAATTGCACAAACAGAAAATTGCTGAACTTAAATATTATAGGAGAATATCATGCTTCGGGTTCATGATTGTAAACAATTCGTGGTGAAGGAGAAAGTTAACACCTTATGGACGTCTCTTTCCCTTGAATAACACATTCCAGCTGCTCAAGGAATAACTGAAATTTTTTTACAACAATAGTATTAATCAAAAGTAAGTTCACTTATATCCTAAGAAGATGAAATTAATTGCATGAGCTGGCTAACATATGCAAATGACTCTACAGATTAAGAATAAATATAACCTGCAAGGGTCCAGTCCTCCACTTCCAACCATTTTCTTATAAACAGTAAACATGTATTTCAAGCATTGACTGAACTTCCACCATGACGAATAGAAGAACAACGTAAAATAATTTCCAAAAGCTCTCCGTATTAGAAAATTTCCTATATATTAAAACGACCTATATTTGTTCTATTGTATGATTTCCATATTTATTTTAATTACCAGAAGTTTTTATTTCCCTTCTGGTGAAATATTTTCATTTGAAAAATTAAAACTTAGAAGAAAAGCAATAAGTTGTGAATGCCTTCCGGTTCAAAAAGACAACTCAGACCACAGCTCCTGTATGTGTAAAGGCACTTTGCCAGGTTCATAGGCGTAACAAAACTCTTTTTTGTGCAAGATTTCACAAGATATCAAGCTCAGGGTGATTTGAAAGCGAACGTGAAGAATAAGAAAAGGCAGCAATGATATTGAACTTGGTAACTATCAATCACATGATAACCAAGGCAATCTACATCATTTTATTTAAATTTTTGGAAGAAAAGAAAAAGAGTTCAAATTTATCCCCACACAAAGTTAGACATGGATTATTTTGAACACATGAATAGAAGTTATCTCTAATCACCCAATTCTCACATGACAAAACTGTTAAGGAATTAAACAAGATAAATGAAAAAAAAAATTAAACATTTCCCGTTGTTTAAGGGCTTAAATTTGGGTATAAAAAAGTATAGATTGAGACTTTCAACCATGACAAAGTTTAGGAGAGATTAGAGCATCCATAATGCATGGTTTCTTAAATGGATTACTTAACATAATTTTGTGGACCTCGTAATGCCACATAGATTTTAGCACTATTTAATGAAATTGACTCCAATGGAAAAATTGCTAAAGTGGTTATTTATTCTAAATTTATGGATCCTTCAATCAATTTTCCTTTTTTGTGATTTTTTCAGGAACTCAATTGTATTGATTGAGTTTCATTATCAGCATAAAAAAATTTTAGTTTTGATTGTCCTTTTAGTTTTATAATTTCTCTCCTCTGTAACTTATTTTTTGTGCAAAATTTGTAAACAGCGGTGCTTGAATAATTTGTAGACAAAAATTAGTACACCCAATGCTAGCTCATACGCTGTAAGGCCAGAAAAAGTTAAGAAATAATGCTTAGCATTAATCAACTCTCTTAAGCACTCCCATTGAAGATAGTCTTAGTACCACCCAGTGCAATATACCTTTTTCGATTAATAGCAACCAAAATTTTGGACATTTTTCAAACTTCAGTTGGGTGTAGGCAATTTAGACAAGAGAATATTAAGATATTATTAAGCAGACATGTTTATCCCACAAAGATAAGGAATTGTAGTACATAACTTACCGCAAAAAAATCTTCAAAAGTCAAGTCTGCATAACCCAAGGTCTGCAATGCTTTTCTACTTTTTTCAACATTTGGTTGGATACGATCGACTTCTGCTTGGTCTTGACATTCCATAATATGCTCCTGGGAAAAAAATTGATGAGAATTCAATCATTGGCCGAAATTATTGGAATATTTAATTCCATGCTCCATACACCCGAAAATAGCCCTCCAATTTAAAGTAATGGATATGCTTTTGAGGTAGATAAACTAAGACATACAAGATAAGAAAACATAAAGCTTCGAAAGAAGCAGTTTCCATCTCCCCGAGTGCGACGAATGGCAGCATATTGCTCATCAAGAACCTGCATTAAGGGTAGTATAAAAAGCTCAAGAAACATGAAAAGATGAAAGGAGAACATAAAGCACAGATGAAGCTGAGCTAAAAGGTTAACAAACCTTTATTTTCTCTAGCAAGATAGGACTGCCAGAATTATATTCAGCGGCTAAGCTACTCAGCGGTTCCTGCCAATTTGTCACGTGAAATCATTGTCCATACACAGATACCCTCATTCTTAAACTTATATTCCACCCCTTCCATCCAGAAAAGAAGTAGCCGAGAATAAAAAAATGATAATGGATACAAATGTAAAACAATATGTACGTGATAACTTGTAGGATTTTCCTGAAGCTCAAATGGGTCAAATTCAGAGTTTCAAGGAAAGTTATTACCACGATAAATTATAAACCAATTAAACCTAAAGCACTGGATAAGAAATGAAATAAGATTGACAGAGTTATTATTCACTTAGCCTTGCCTTGTCACCCACGAATGGAATTTTCTTAGCTTCGTCAGCCTGAATTGTATACTGTTGCTGCATTATGTCATCGTCCCCAAAATTGTTCCACTCGTCAAATTCAGAGTCTGCAGCAGTCACAGACGACGTTATTTCCCCATCCTCCACTACTGCGTCTTTACTCTGCATTTTCCCCCCAAAGCAGTTCGGTCTTCTTCAATATCCACTACTTTCTAGGAGAACAAACAATCTATTCAAGAACTGAACAACCCTGCCACAAGTAACATCCGTTCATATCAGTCTCCAAAATACGGCTAATATTCCACTTATGAAATTCAATTAAACTCATACCTAGGAGACAACCACAATTTTACAATAAAAAACTATAGCGACAAAGCTAAAAAAAAAATTAATATATTGGCAATCAAGATATTGCAATATTTTCTTGGTGTCACATCACAGAACAGATATATCGACGCACACGGCAACATTAGAATACAAACTATGAAAACTGCATAGAAACCTACCGGCAATTTCATTAGCGGTGCAAGGAAAACCCTCGGAGCTGCAACTGCAAAACAAATACATCACGTTGAAGTCTATTTCAATTCGCATTGAGAAATGAAAACAAAAGTACAAGAAATGAGAAAGGTTTAACGGAACCTGCGCGCTTTAAGATGAGAAGAGAAACCCCATAATCACTGCGATAGTGAGGTGCAAGACTGAGATCAGTAAACGGAAATCCCTAAATTCCCAACAGAAATGAAACGCATTGCCGTTATCGTTTTATAATGCACGGCGCTGACGGTTCAATTTATTAGAATATTTTTACTTTCAAGATTGAAGATTTTTATAATTTATAATTAATCGTACATAAATATTTGTTTTTTATCAGCGATCTTGATTTCATATTGAAACTGTGTTTTTATTCAAGTTGAAATAATTTCGTTAATTTTTAACTCTTTAAACCTTGTGACGTGTAAAATTATGCCCTGAAAATTTGTTTAAAGCTAAACAAGTAGTCTTCAATTTATTTTATGAGACTCGTAATACGTTTTTAGAACAGTGAATTAAAAAAAAAGGTAAAGAAATAGATATTTTCCTAAGAATTTTTTTTTTTTTTTACTCTGTTAGGCATCAAGACAAACCATTCATTCTAATATAACGGTTGAGAAATATTTACTAGGACAAATTAGGTAAATTCACCGCTAATAAACTATAAATTATTTATATAAGAAACCTGAGATTACTTATAATATACAACTTCAAGATTTATTATGTATTTATTTCTAAAATTTTATTAATTAAAGTAAGTAAGGAAGCATGATTTGAGGATGACACTCATATTCACATAGTAGTATTTGAAGGAGAGGATGAGAAAAATCGAGAGAATGACTTATATTTTTATTTTTCTCAAATACGAGGATTTGAGAGAGATTAACGGTAAAAGACACATGTAACTTCAATTCATTTTTACTTCTAAAATTACACTTACAAAAATAATTAATTTCCAAAATTTTAAAGTGTTTACCAATTTTTTTTTAATATGTAAATGCATTATATTTTTATTATTTTTTTATAAAAAAAATTGTTTCCAATTTGTTTATTTAAATATTTTTTATAAAATAAATCTAACTCATGTAAATATAATTTTAAATTACTTTTAACATCTAGGACAATCTTATAATTTTATTTTATTTATAGTTAAACTTAATTTTTAATTTGTTACATCAATTAAATCATTCAAAAATTACTTATAAATTCACTCACTCCCACTTTCAAATTTTTAATAAGAAAAATACAAACATTTTCACACACTCATATGTTGTAATCACTTGAAAAAAATTTACTCTTAAGAATGCAAACATGATTTGAAAATAAGTTTCGTGTTCACTTGCTGGGTTATATATATTTTTTCATACAATTTGGTTATAGTCATTGAGATTGAGAGATTGTGGTTCTATATGTTTATATGACATTAGTCTTACACATATAAACATTTGACACTACTTTTACTCAAAAACCTTAAAGCACTTTAAGTGTATGAGTGACCCCTTTTTGGTTATGATTATGCGGTCAGTCACTCAAGTTCAGTGACCCATTTTTTGTGTTTTGATTATGGTTATATGGTCAATCACTCCGAACCATCGGCTCTGATACCAGAGATAGGTTATATTTTTATGTTATTGAGATCGAGAGATTATGGTTTCATACGTTTATATGACATTAGTCTTACACATAAAATATTTGACACCACTTTTACCCCAAAACCTTAAGTCAATGGTGTTATGAGCCTTTAGTGTTTAACTTTATCTATTTTATCCAATGTAGAACTTTTGACTCATACTTGAACTATTTTCAACATCAGTTATACGAATCAAGAAAAGGGAGGAACAAGGGAATTCTATTATTTTCTCATCTCTCCCCATGTAAAACGATTTGAGTAAGATTACCATTATGTCATTCATTCATTTCTCATTTTCTTAATTCACTACTATGATGTTGGATAGGTTTGACAATGATGTAAAAATATGATTTTTAAAAATACATGTACAATAATAATTAATATCCAAATTTTTTCAATTGTTTATAAAAAAAATTGAAGAAGTAAATATATTATATTATTATTATTTTTTATTAAAAATATGTTTTTTTTTAATTTTTATCATTTAAATATTTTTTATAAAATAAATTTAACACATCTAAATATAATTTTAAATTATTTTCAACATAAACTACAATTTAATAGTTTTTTCTGGTAAACTTAATTTTTAATTATTTCATCAATCAAATTATTTACTAACTTTATTTCTAAATTTAGTCGCATCATTATCTAAATCCTTTAAAAAATAACAATACAAATTTAATATTCATGATTATTTTCTTTGATCAAGTCATCCAGCTTTCTCGTTTATAATCAATGCAAAATCTTCAAGGTATACTTAGATTAGTATCATGATATAACATGTAATATAACACGATGTAAACTTGCGTGATCATTTATTGAGAAAGGTTTTATATTTATAAAAATGATACGAAAATAATATACAAAGAAAATTATCTACTGCAAAACTTCATGTTATAGTTTGAGTTAGTTTTTGTTAGATTAAATAAGATTTAGAATTATTTTTTTATGATGATATTAAAATCATCTAAAATTTATTATAATAAAATTTATTTGTTAAAGATAAAATTAATTTTACAAACCTCGTTTTACATACATTTTAGTAAGGCTGATTTAAATTTGAATATATAAATATGGGTTAAATATGTCTTTGGTTCCTTAACTTTCAGTAAATTTTAAAATTAGTTTATCTTGAAAATTTATATCAGTTTAGTCATTCATCTTTCGAAATATATGGATTTAGTCATTTTAATCAAATTTTATTAAGTTTATTTGATATTTCAAGCATGTTTCATACTAGTATTTGACTTAACATTAAAGCATAAATGTGTCAAACAGTATAAACAAGTAAAATATAACTTTGATATGCCTACGAAACATCAAATAAACCTAACAAAATTTGATTAAAAAAATTAAATCCACGTATTTTGAAAGAGGAAGGACTAAATTGGTCCAAAGTTTCGAAATAAATTAATTCAAAAATTAATTTAAAGTTAAGGAAAAAAACATATTTAACTTTATAAATATAAAAAAAAAATTATACATTTTATCCAGAAAAGAAAAACGAACAGAATAATATGTGAACAATCGAGAGATGGCGATGAGTATTATGCCTTTAAAGCAAAGAGTCGTACCTCAAGACTACTCTAATTGCAGTTACTTTTGCTCTAATTATGCAGTTACTTTTGACTTATTTGAATTAAGAACACTGTCACAATGTTTTTTACTATCATTTAACATTATTTATTATTATTTTTTTTAAATACAAAAATTAATTTTTGTTAAAATTATTTTATTTTTATAAAAGTCGTCAAATGATCATTTTTTTTTTAAATTAATGAATCCCAAATGTGTTACCCTGACTGGTTCCGATAATTAATAAATAATTATACGAAGTCTAATTTGGTTTCCTTGTTCTGTATTTCTGCCTCTGGTTCATGATTTTGGTTATTTATTCAGGTTTGCAGACTTTGCTTCCCTTATTTTGGTGATCTTTTTTAAAATCCTAACTCAGTTTTTTCTGATGCTGGTTGCAGGATTCTGATTTTAAATCCTGCTTTGTTTTTCTGATTCAGAAATTACTTATATCCTAGGTTTATTGTTGTGATTCGAAATTAAATTCATTTTTTAATTTTCAATATTTTAAAAATAAAAAATGAAAAATTATTTAAAAAACAACATTTTATATTATAAGATAAATTTGTTAAAAGATTATTTTTTTATTACAAAATTATAAGGCTTAAATACCTTTTTGGTCCTCATTTTGTTGTGGATGATTCTCATTTTGACATAATGTTTAAAATTGTCTTCAGTTTTATTGAATGTTTAAAATGGTCCTCATTTTCGCAATTTGTGTTTTATTTGGTCCTTCCTGTAACGCTGTTTAAATCATTAAGGGAGCACTATACAGGTGGCACAATTTGTATTAGGGTGTGTTACGTGTACTGTACAAGTGTGGTAATTAGATATTTGAGGATAAATAAGTGAGCTAGGGTTTTCGTAAGGAATGTTTGGGCAGTTGGTGAGTTTTGACAATACGACTGGTTGCTTCTCGGGGATTTTTCATAACCCTGCTGTGCAAAAATTGGATATGCATTTGAAAAGGGTGCTCGAATTATTATATATATCATGACCGGTATAGAAATGGATGGGGTAATCCCTTCTTTTATACAAGAAAAAACATTTCTAGTTTGCATGGTCTAATCATTGATCCTGAAAATTTCTACAATAAGATTAGGTAGGTCTAAACATTGACAATCTTGTTCCTCCATTCACAATTGGTGTTGCTGCAATCTTCTTCTTCCTGCAATCCCATTATATAGGTATGTTACGGTCTCAATCTTCTTCCTTTACCTCTGGTTGTAATCGTTGGAGGCAACCGTGTTGTATCACTTCGTGCATTGTTGGTGGTTCAACGAGAAATCGATTAACCCCAATTTGTAGTGGATGAGCAGACTGCAACACCTGCTAAGACTGCACCGGATGCCCAAACTGTTGAGAATGCACAAACTGCCTGCTGAAACTCAAACAACTCAACCACCCAAGAATGAAGTGGAGAGTCAAGCAGCACCACTACTAACACCAGAAGAATCATCTCAGCAGTTTATGATGAAATTACAGATTAGGAGGAGGCCATGATAGCAGCTACAAACGTCTTAGTTATTTTTAAGAATTTATGATGTAGAATTCATTATTGATGTACTGCATTTAGACTCTCCTTAAACTTCGTTCAATTTCACTTTTGCCAAACATTGATGTAGTGCATTTTGATGAGAATGAATTAACGTTATGAATTTAACTTTTTCCAGACTTAGATCAATTTAATTTTTTCCAAGCTTAGATCAATATCACTTACTTCAATGCTCAGATTAAGATGTCATTTTGAACATGTTGGGACTAATATCAACATAATCAAACTAATTCATTTCTTCATTTAACAATAGTACAAAACAGATTGGACTTTGAAAGATTACACATAATAACAGTACGAATAATACAATAACAACACAAGTGAACCCTATTACTAATTGCAGCCTCTTTTCAGCAACCTCCAATGATTTCTCCAAATCATTAATCTGCCTCATTTGTGTCATGATGATGACATCCTTTTCATCAACACCACCATTCGAAAAAGTTGCAGCCCACATTATTGGAACCACCACTCTTTAAATCAATACACAAAAAATTAAAACCAATTTATTATTAACACAAAAATAAAAACAGATTGTACCCAAAATTTTCTACCAATATTCTTTGGAGTTCTTGTCATCTTCAAAGATGACATCTCTCCGCAGCTACAAATTGGGGTTAATCCATTTCTCGTTGAACCACCGACAGTGCACGAAGTGATACAACACGGTTGCCTCCAACGATTACAACCAGAGGTAAAGGAAGAAGATTGAGACAGTAACATACCTATATAATGGGATTGCAGGAAGAAGAAGATTGCAGCAACACCTATGGGAATGGAGGAACAAGATTGTCAAAACTCACCAACTGTCCAAACATCCCTTACCAAAACCCTAGCTCACTTATTTACCCAAATATCTAATTACCACACTTGTACAGTACACGTAACATACCCTAATACAAACCGTGTCACTTATACAATGTTCCGTTAATGATTTAAACGACGTTACAGAAAAGGACCAAATAAAATACGAATGGCAAAAATGAGGATCATTTTAAACATTCGGTAAAAATGACGACCATTTTAAACATTCTGTCAAAATGAGGACCATCCACAACAAAAACTACGAAAATGAAGACTAAAAAGGTATTTAAACCAAATTATAAATATAAATAATTTATTGTCTGGTTTGAAAGTAACTTTGAATTGTTCCGCAGCAAAAACTCTCTGTGGAAGAGTATTTATGGCCTCTAAATTGGTCCAAAACCAGACAGAGGGCAACCTCTGTACCAAAACCACCTATTCCAAGAGAAAATCGAGGCAAACCTCACACGAAGCCCACAGATTCATTCATCACTGTATTGCCACGTGTCATCTTCAGAAGTTCCTTCCGAATAAAAATCAAAGCTAATGCTGTATTTGGCGAATCGGTGTATTTGTGATTCAGAGAGACAGAATTAAGTGCAACCGTACAGTCATCAACCAACCAAGAAAGACTGACATCTAACTAAAACAAAATATTAGTGCAATCTGATGTGCCAATATCTTATCTACCTCAAATTTCTCCATCATATATTACAACCTCAAATTTTTTTATTTAGTCTTAAGTACTGTAATGCTTCAAATTTGTCTTAATGGCTTCACCCTATTTTTCTTCACCAAATTCAGACACGGATGCAGACATGACTAAAACTGGTAGCATGAATCATCAATGTGTTGAAAGTCATAAACAACTATAGTTTTGCCTTTTCTTTTTCTCGAGTAAATAATTAAATTAACTCCTAAAACTACAACGTGATTATATTACTCTTCAATTATATTTAAGGTCCCCAATGTTTATTCAACCAGTAAATCATGAGTCTTCGAAGTGTGGCAATATTCCTGAAGATCGAATGACACAAAGAGGACTAATTTGACTTTATACAGAGACACAAACTTAGTTGCCATCATGCAAGATTCTTTAATTTCCGATCATTCAGGGTCTAACACTTTTTTTATTTTTAAAATGACTAATATCAGCGTTCACACTACACCGTTTTTGTTTATTTTTCTTTTCTCTCTCTGCAATTTTTTCCACCGTAGAGCGAGAAAGCATAATCTGTGGAAAGAAAAACAAGAGAGGATTGTTACATCAACAGCTTGCCAGAACGCCATAGTTTATTTTTGTTCACAAATCAATTTATGATATCTGGTCTTTGGTGTGGCCATAACAACAGAGGGAGAAAACAATATAGTTTAAGGTTGAGATGAGGAAGTGTGATCTCTGTAACAGTCCTGCGAAGTTGTCGTGTGAATCGGATCAAGCCAGCCTCTGTTGGGAATGCGATGCTAAGGTTCACAGTGCAAACTTCCTCGTCACCAAACATCCCAGGATTCTTCTCTGCCATGTTTGTCAGTCGCTGACGGCTTGGCACGGAACCGGACCCAAGTTTGTACCCACCATCTCCGTTTGCAACACTTGTGTTAACAACAACAGTGAGAGCGGCAGCCGACAGAATCATGATGATGATGACGACGACGATGATGATGATGCGGATGAGATGGAGGATCATGTAGAGAACGATGAGGGTAGCGCGGAAGAAGATGATGAAGAAAATCAAGTGGTTCCATGGACATCTACACCACCACCACCACCACCACCAGCTTCCACTTCTTCAAATAGTGTTGCGACTAGTTCTACCAGGTCCTCTAACGTTGAAGAGGGGGTCTCAGATTAATGCTTCCGACATCTTGATGTACAAAATTTAGTTACAGTTGTTAAGTGCTGTTTATGCTCTTTTTGGATCAGAATTAGAGTTTCTATATAAACTTCAATGTAACTTTTATAACATCAATTAATAAGATAAAACTCTAATTTTGAGGAAATGACAGTACTAACATCTTAAAAAATTGTACCCATCCTGTTCATTCTTGTTTCTTTTTCCCTTTATCAAAGATTTTCACGAGTAACAAACAAAGTCAATTGCTAGTTTGTGTAATCTCATGCATCCACTCTCTTCGTAGTGAACGCTGCAATTATGCTTCAGTTTTGTGAACGCGAACAGACACTAATATTGATTTCGATGTTCTTGTTTTGAAAATAGTGAAGGGTGGGTCACCATCATAGAGCATATACAGCTTGATGATCTAATCAGAGATTACCCACTTGCATTAATTATTAGAATTTGTTACTGTAGTACTAATTAACTATAGGAGTTTAGTTACATTTCATGCACTCAACAACTGTTTGATGTGATAACATAGCTCTACTCCCAACACGAAATGTGAAGAAAATTGATTCTAAAAAGTCATTTTCCCTGGCCGAAGATTTGTCTGATCTGGGATAATTATAATTGCCTATATTGTATCTGAACCTGAGAATATGGAATACAGAAAATGGCCATGTCTTCTTAGATTAAAATAGAAAGTTAAGAAAACGAAAAAAAAATCAATCCATATATTTATGTCTTATGTGATTCAGCTTGAAAGAGGATTATTATTAAGTTTTGAACCTGAGAGAATAAGAAGTGGGACCAAGCAAGTCCAACATCTTCACGTGCCTTCCATGCATAGATAAATTATAGTTTAAGTACCAAATTGAAGATGGGGAGTAGAATCCAAAAGAATGTTAAACTAAATTAAAGTCTAAGTTTTTAAACAATATTTGAAGGAATAAAAAAAGGGAATGTGATGGGTTAGGAATTATATATGCAATGTGCGTATGAAAATGGTTGCGTTGCAAGAAGAGAAACCCCTGTGTGGCTGTAAGTGGAAGCTTTTGATTTGGCAAAATTTACCACCAAATATGGGAGATACTTTTTGGTTTATGAACTATGTGCTTATTCCTTGGATTCTTTCTCCTCCAAAGCCGTTGGTTTGTATGATTTGTCTCTGATTGTGGGATGTGTATGTATGAACCACGAGTGCCAAATATTCTGTATCATGGATATATCCTTTAGCCTCAAATTATAGCCACCACTCTCCTTCGGTATCCCACACATGTCAAGTGTCTTTTCTGAATAAACTTCATCTTATTAGGGTCAAATATACTTTATAAATAATAAAATATATTTAATTTCAGATCATTATTAAAATAGGAGTGTTTAATGTTAATAATCTAGTTTAAAGAAGGTAGGTGATAGAAGTGTTTAATGATTTGCGCTATATAGCAAACGTAAATTCATTTGGTGAACAAGATAATTTAAAACAACTATTGTTTCAGGTGTAGGGTTTAAGCACCTATTTTCAACACTCAAATTACTTTCAAGTTCTTTTGTCCGTGTTCAGTGTCTTTTTTTTCTTTTCGTTCGGCTGATCGGAGTACCTGTCTAAAAAGTTTCGATGCTTAACTTAGTTCAAGTTCGATTAGTAGGTAGCAATAAATGCGAGTTAAAGATCCTTGCCAACTTATCTTGTATCTCTGTTTATAATTTTTGGTATGAGCCCATGATCAGGGTTTCTTAATTATGGCCCAATTGCTTTTTAAACTTGATTACTGTCCTGTATTATCTTAATTTTACTTTTTACTTACTGATCCAGGGTTGGTGCGGCCACCCGACCGAAGGGTAGTTCGTCCTGTTGGCTGTCCTTACGAATGAGCGTCTCCACATAGGTGGAGACAAAATTCAAATGGAAATGAACGTAGGGGGTATTTTAGTCGTGGGCTCCCTTAAAGCACTCAAGAGAGATTGACACATCAACTTTCCAAGGAAAGGTCCGTCTGTAGCGGGCGCCCTACAACCGCTTGTCCTTGGTCCGCCTGACCAATGGTCCGACAGGGTAGTCGATCTAGCGTGTCCAGAGCTGAGACTTCATCCGGAGAATGTGGGATGCGTTTGGTCGCAAGCTCCTTTAAAACACTCCGGAGAGATCGCAACATCAAAGTCAAAGGTCCGCCTGTAGCGAGCGGCCTGCGACCGCTTGTCCTTGGTCTGTCTGACCGATGGCCCGACGGATGGGCTATACAGTACAACCAACATAGGCAATAAGAAATAGGACAATGATACTTTAACCTGTTTTTTTTTTTGACTCACTTTTAACCCACCACTTCAATCACCATTAGATCATCACATCACATCACTTGAAAAAAATCAAAATAAATGATCTAATGGTGATTGAAGAAATGGATTAATAGTGAGTTAAAAAAGATGGGTTAAACTATCTTTATCCTAAGAAATATATATATATATATATATATATATATATATATATATATATATATATATATATATATAATTACGATTTGAATTAAAAGATGTAAAACTAATACAAGTTATAAACTAATTGAGTATAATTTATTGTCCTCTTATACAATATATCTCCGCATGTCTAAAAGCTATAATATAACAAGCCTCGATGCATTAACTTTTTCACGATCATGTTCTTGGATTTAAACAATAGATTCTATGAACGTGAATATTCTTTTATTAATTCAACAGAGAATCATGTAACAACTAAATAATAAAAATAATTAAAGTGATTACTTCTTACATGTTTCTAACATACTAATCTTTATTGCAATGCTTAATTGTTAAAAGATTATTAATAATGTTGTTCCTTTTTATAATAATTCATATATGAATACTCTTGACACTCGTAGATATAGAAACATTGTGGTACATTTCAAACCAATCTCCATACGTGTGTGATATGAATGATTAAAATACAAATGCTAGTCTTTTTAGCTAACAATAATATTTAAAATGCTAGGTTTATGTTTTTTAATTTTAACCAAAAAGGTTAACGTTTATGTGTTTAAAAACATTAGATTAGAAAAGAGAATTGTACTGATATCACCGTTAAGTTTGACAGAAGTCTAAATGGAAGCTGGAAAGTTTTACATATTTTGATGCGGATATTATTTCATGGAAAGATAATTATAAATATACAGGTGGAAAGGCATAAAAGTATTATAGATATACCAAATTCATAAAAATCCAGTTATTAAATATTTTACGAAAAGATATATGATTTTTAATGTTTTTTTCTTTAGTTTTATTTTATCTAAAAATATTATTTGAATTTTGCTATATTTTGTCACTATTTAATAAAAACGATAGTCTTTACTGAATACGGCACAAATCTTTCTAATATTTAAAAATCTTGAATACCATGCCACATTTTTATTAAGAAAATTGTTTTGAAGTCTTTTCAAATATTAATTAAATACACTCTCACGATAAACAAGATTATATATTTTAATATTCAATCATTGATAAAATAAATCGATATCTTCATCGGTTCGGTCACTAATTTACTATTTAGAACATTGTTTTATTGCAATAATTTATAAAATAAATTAATTTATTCTTTATTTTATTTATATATATATATATATATATATATATATATATATATTATAATTTAATATTTTAGTTTAAAATATTAACATGATTTTAAATAGTTATCTTAAAATAAGAATGGTAGGTTATTTAAAATAAATTATTAACATGATCTTTTTTAAAGGTGAGTGATGAAACTAAATTTTAAAAATACAAATGATCAGCCTCAATCTTCTGTATAAAATAAAATCATTAAAATTATAATTTATCCTAGTTGTATTATATCTCATCTTTTTAAGATAAATTTCTTCGAAGATATATTGGTTTTAGAAAAAAGAGAAGATAAAATTAGGAAAATGTTAACAAATTTGAAAAGGCCATTAAAACTGCGAGGCCGAGCCCATTAACAGGTCCAGTTCAATTCTCGTTGCTTCTTGCGGTTTCCTTGAGGCGACGGAAACAAGTCAAAGTCTAAGTTGAAGATCTGAAACCCTATCGATCCATTGTTGGTGTGTGATAAAGGGATCGTGGTTGTGTAAGTTGAGAATTGTGATTGGGAGAAAAGATGCCTCAGAGACACTCGAAGAACAACAACGATCTCGCGTTCTTCACGTACGACGAGAAGCGAAAACTAGGATATGGGACTCAGAAAGAGAGGTTGGGGAAAGACTCCATCAAGCCCTTCGACGCGTGTTGCCTCTGTCTCAAATCCCTAATCGATCCCATGAGCTGCCAGAAGGGTCATCTCTTTTGCAAAGAGTGCATTCTCCAGTGTCTCTTATCTCAGAAGAAAGACATTCAAAGGTATTCTCATTCGTTGCCCTTTTTTATTCTCTGCCTGCAATTGTAAAGTCTATGATTGAACTCCAAGTATACGCGTCGTTCAAATTCGTGCTGACGAATGGCGTAGAAATTGGGGATACGTAGTTATTAATTGAATTGTATTGGTCGTTCTGTAGTTATCTATGTTAAGGGTGGGAGGGATGGCTTCATATGAAGTTTTTGGGATATACTTTCATAGTCACTGCCTATGGAATTGTTTATTTTATCGAAGCTGTGCGATCGTATTGGCATTTGAATTTGACACATTTTGTGAACAAAGAATATGCGTTGTTCTGCTAGAATTCATGGGTGGAGCTTTCTTCAAGGATAGTTTTTGTTCTTTGATATGTTCAATACCCTCCACAATTTTTTTTTTTAATGTTTTGATATTTGGATAGTTGAGCTGTGTTGTTTAAGGCATCCTTTTTGAGTGTTCTATGATTAGTTTTTTGGTGAGTTTGGTTGGAATTTTATATGCTGCGACTGTATAATGGTACAGCAGGCTCGCAAAGGTGATGTCCTGCCCGTGCCTATTGGTTTGTTTCATGCCTCTGTCTCGACAGTCCTTTATGCAACCTGCAGATTGACGATTTTCGCTTGTGATGTCCTCTTTGAGATATGCGAGTTAAGATTTGAATTGGGAGATATCTTGAGAAAAAATTGGATGTTAAGAATATTCTTTATGGCTTTGCAATTAGGTTATGGAATCTGGTTTCCTAATGGACACAATAGCTCCACTTTTTAAGTTATATGCCGCATTTTAAAAGTATGCTATATAAAATGGATATATTCGTGTTTGTATGCTATCTGATGACTAAATATGAAGAATGAGAACTGATGACACTAACACATAAAAAGTTTGAAGAGCTATTTCTTTTAAAATTTTGAGCTGGGCATCCTTGTTCAAACAAAATTTTGGAATTTAGGATAATGGAAACCGTTATCTTTTTGTTTAGTAGTTTTAGTTTTTCCATAGGATTTGTTTTTTTAACTTCCTCACTCTTAATATGGATTTAATTGGGTTCTTCTGAACGAAAACTAAAGGATTGGGGGTACATCCCATTTACTCTCGCCCCTCCCCCCTCCCCCCTCTTGTTGTATAGTATTATTTTTCTTTTACTGAAGAAAAATAATGAAATCCACTATTTTAGATGGTATTTTTCTGCTTATTTTTGTTTATGAAATGAAGATTGGGGGGATTCCTCAGTAGTTAAGGAAATTAACTAGTAAGATGATAGGTATCACTTTTTGTCATAAGTCATACCAATATCATTTACCGTGGGTTATCAACTAGTTGATAAATTTCATTCATGATTTACCATTTCTGTGTGCCACTGAAGTTCAATACTTTATTACATTACCTTTGTTTTTTCTTGTGATATGGTTTCTGTTGACCATCATTAGCCCTTATATCAATGATCTTTTTCCATTGCCTTGTTTAATTTAACTTTCCTTTGTCATCAATATTTATAATGCTTCACTTCTACCTACTAGATCCCATCTCTACTTTAGATATTGCATGGGCTACCATTTAAAATTATTTATTCTATCAACCATTGCTTAACGTTTTTAACTTCATTTATAATAAGGAAATGATTTCACCATATCTATCAAGAAGGATTTGCTGTTCTCTGTGATTGCTCAACTTTTAAATCTATATCGTCTTTTTATTTTTTACTCGGTGTGGATCCAATGGCTGTTATGTTGTGAACCTTAACAATGTGATTGCGATATTGATATTTATAATAAAACAGGAAGCTTGCAGCCCATACTGCTCAGCAGAAGCAAGAAAAAGAGGAGGAAGAAGAGAAGTTAATGTTGCAAAAGGCCAAAGAGCTTGATGCATTTGATCAACAGAATCATGGTGCTGTACCACAATACAGTGACAGAAATTATAGCCGTGATAAGAATGGTTTCCATGGGGCAAACAGTGTGAAGGTCACTTCCTACGAGGAAGAAGCCCTTCGGACAATGAAGGCATTTTGGCTGCCTTCGGCTACGCCCGAAGCTTCTGTTAAGGTAGAGGCACCTTCTACCAGTACTATCTGTCCTGAAGGCAATGAGAAACTGAAGTTGAAGACACTTTTCCCTGTCCAGTTTACCGAGGATACGAGTGAGCAGAAAAAATCCAAGGCACTTGACAAGACCTACATTTGCCCAAGCTGCAAAGTTACTCTCACCAACACAATGTCGCTTGTGGCCCTCAGTTCATGTGGGCATGTCTTTTGCAAGAAGTGTGCTGACAGATTTATGGCCGTTGATAAAGTCTGTCTTGTTTGCAACAAGGCTTGTAAAGAGAGAAATTTGGTGACTTTGGAGAAGGGAGGAACAGGTTTTGCTGCTCATGGGGATCATCTTCAAGCCACAGACTTCAAGCATTTGGGAAGTGGTACTGGATTGGGGCTGGTTAGACCTGCAATGAAAACTTGACGCCTTATTTATTGATTTGGGTCGTTAGGTGTATGATACTCTATTCAGGGGAAGAAAATTGTGTTTTAACTTCTCTTAATGATGTTGTTACCTTGTTATCATGGTAATCATTATCTGTGTTATCTATGGTTTTCTACTTTGTTTACTGTATTTTAGTTTTTGTTCACCCGAGATAAACCTTGATAACGTGAAAAATCGGCTTGATGGGCGAGAGGTTATCTACCTTGTAAAAATGGATTCATTCTTAGCTGTCAGAACTGTAGGTTGGTGGGCGAGAAATCATCTACCATGTTGATGGGGTTTGCTAATATAAAATTATTAATAGACAGCTATAAACTTTTGATTGAGAGTTGTTTACCAACTTCGTTGGGATATTTATGTTTTTGAATACTAATACTTATTTTGATTACTGCATGAATTTGCAATTTTGGTGTGAACATGATTAGGACTCGCAATAGTCAGTAACGATGTGGAGAAATTTGACTCAGCACAAGTTATCTAACACGGTAGTAGATGTAACAATTAACCCTTAATTTCTTGGATAAATTAAATATATCCGAGAAACTATTCTGAATTGCAATTTAATTTTTTTAAAAGTTATTTATAATTTTTTAGTTTATTGAAAGTGATAGTGATTTTAATCAAGGTATAATAATTTTATGTTATAGCGCTAATTGTTTTAGTTTCGAATATTTTTAATTTGGTAACATTTAAAAAAAAAACGAACGAATTTATTGTCTTGCCAGATTATGCTTTGATCAACAATTTGAAAAAGTAAGACAAAAATATACCCCTGTTAAAATATATGAATTAAAATTGATAATATTTTTTGAGGATATTTTGAGGAATAAGAATATATTTGATCTTGGTGTCTTTATGTGTATATGGTTTTTGCCATACATAGCAGAAGATGAGGTGTTTGTGTGGGAATAAGTTGTTGAGGGAAGACACCAGAAATTATTTTACGCTCTTAAAACCAACGAGGCAATCCTTGAAAACCAAAACATGAAATAAAAGCGTGTGTACTTGTTTCGCTTTCAACCCACTACATGCTTCGTTACTTTGCCTAACATCTTAAATTCTAACATTATTAGCCTCAAACTACACACACAAACAGAGAAAACTTGAAAACTTTCGTTTTCAACCCAAGCTCCTAAATTCTGCTACTCTTCTATTGTGGCATCAATATACTCTAACTTTTACAAGTATTAGAATATACACCAAAGAAAATTATTATTTTTACATAAATAATTTAAATTTTTTTACACGTTCTACTTTTTGGAAAACACTATATTTCCAAGGCACAAAATAAAGGCGAAGGTGGCTTGGCAATGACATGTTGTTTATCCTCATCTACAATTCACCACTTTTCTTGCCCCACTTATATTCGCCATTTTTTTATATACATATTCTGTCCCTACCTCTTTCTTTACATAAAGATGACATTCATACGACATGAAAGACAAGTTCCCAACCTTTTAAGTTTTAACTTAACCTAACAAACTTGCACCTTTTTTTTTTTTTTTTTATATCGATAATATATCATGGAAGCTTTAGATATTTCTAAACAAGAAAAAGTATCCTAGTTAACCAGATTTCCTCTTTCACCAATTTCTTTACTTTTAAATTTTAAGTATAAGTAACCATCTCATCTTATACAAAGATAGATAAATTGAATAATATATAAGAAGTTGGTGTTATATTCTTCTACATTATTTAAATTTTGTTCACACAATGTCCGAACTTTAAAAATAATCCAATTAAACATTTCAAACAAACTGAAACATGTAAAATAATTAATCTCATCAAAACGACAACATTTTTTTCTTAATCGAAAATACAATTTTGTAAAGATTTGACTAAGAAACACACTTTATAAATTATGAATTAATTACTGAATTCAAATAGCAAAATATTTTTCTAGGCGTCAAAACAAAAAGAAAGTGGTACCTTTACATTTCTTAAATCAACGATAATATGAATGTGTAATTTCAACTGTTTTCTTCTACGTCCACAGTAGTTCAAGTGAGCTGCACTAGAACTAAAGTAAATTCCAAAAAAGTGAACTATTAGAACTTAGGAACCACTTAAAATAGAAAAACCACTTGTTCGTGCTATAATTACATAAAAAGACCAAAAAACATTTCATAGAATGCTACTACTTCAATCAACATGTATTATAATCATCCTTACATTATAATATAGCAAGATTTGAACTTTTTTTTTTAAATCTCTTTTATTTATTTTTTATTCCAAACATCTCTGTTATGATTACTATATTCGGGGAACTAATTAAAGCTTATGAAAATCCACGTTATAGAAGATGCAACTTGTTACTATGATAGTGAAATCTGCTTCACATCCAACCAATTAAATCTTTTGAAACATTGAAATGTATTCTCATAATCCATTTGCAAAAGACTTGTCCTTTTTCTCCAATCTCAACATTTGACCCTAAGAGAATCAGGATGCAAGTAATTTTTGGCATGCCCCTTTGATATCCTTCAAGATTTATTTATTATCTATCCGATCTTATGAATAAGGAGAAATGGATGATGTTTATTATTAGCAAAATTACCCAAATTAAGAAGAACCAAAATCAAAATTAGTAGACCTTAAACTAAAACTAGTAATTTATGGAAAAATAAAATCCTACCTATATTCGCGTGACAATGTGGTAGCTGCACGGCCATCCAAATTGACTCACTTTTAGGGTTTGTGGGTCCACACACCATTATTACCCGCGCCAACCGAGGGATCATCGGTTTAGTATTCTTATCTTATTTTTTATTTATTGTCGCCGGAAAAACATTGTTCCACTTGCTTTCCTTACATGACCTACTCAAGCCACCACGACACAACCAACAACAGAACAATCCTTGTTCCTCAATTCCCATTCTCACTATCCTTTTTTTTATCTGAAAAAGAAATATTCTTCCTTCTCTTTTCTGAAACTCCTTAAAGCGAAATCGCAAAGGGTGTATTGGAAAGAGAGGGTTTGATTGAAAAGCAAAGATCTTTAAGGAAAGAGAAGAGAAAGGGCTACGCTTTTTGTTTTCGGGGGCAATGGGGGATTTGGAAAAGCAACAGAGGGTGGGGGAAGGACGGGAAGAAAATGGAGATGGTGAAAAGGAGAGTCTTCTGGAGAGTACGGCGGTTGTGGATTTTGACTTGCTTTGTTCCTCGGTGGCGTTGCGTAGTTCGCATGGAAGTTGGGGGAAGCTCGGTGGTAGGGATGATGAACAGCAAGGTGGGGTTTTGAGGATGTGGGAGGGTGAACTCCTCGATTGCTTTGACGATCGTCGCATCGCTTTTGAATCTGCGTGGTGAGGTTTAATGTTACTTGCTTTTTATTTGAGAAGAAATTACTAATATTGTGGTTTTACATGTTCTTTTGTACTTTTCTCAATGGTACGAAATTGTGTGTTTCGAACTATACATCTGTTTTGGACGAGGACAATACATGTGTTTTGTCTGAAGCTATGCTGATTTTGGAAAGAACGAAGGGGAATTATTAGGTTATTGTAATTATTAATTCTTCATTTCCTGGTAGATAAGTCCGTATTCTAATTTTTGTCCTGTAAGATATCCTATTTCGTCGTTAATCTTTAGGTACCTGTTTAGTGTGCATCTGGGTGCTATGGATTTCCGTTCATAGATTTATGGTTTCACGGTTTAAATGATATAACTCAAGAAGGACTCTGATTTTGTTATTTTCTCAATGGTGGGGTGAGGGATTTGTGACATTGATATTTATTATTTCGGAGTCCCTGATATATTTGGTTGGGTTTTGCCGGATTAAGTTAAAATCATTTTAATTTGATTGTTCAATTACATATTTATGCCTTCTTCTTTACAATGTATTTATGTTCATGCTTCTGTGGCCAATGAAAGACTAAAATGCAAAATGACATGCAGAAACCGATAATGTGCTGTGGTTTTGTGGTGATTTTACAAGGTCTTGTGATATGTCATGTTTTTGAATGGTAGAACTTTTCGTTTTGCAGTTGTCCTTGCTACCGATTTGGGAAGAATATGAAGCTAGCTGGTTTTGGTTCTTGCTATCTCCAGGTATAATTAAATCTCTTGGAAATTAAAAGTGCATATGTTGGTTGGATTGGCCAAGTTACAACTGCAACCAACGGGAAACACTTTTAGAATTGGCAATTTCTTTGTGAGTTTTTCTTTTACTTTTGGCAATGTAGGTCTCCGAAGTTTGAATTTCCGTGTTTTGGATCGCAGGCTATAGTTTATCTTGTCCTTGTTCTTGGTGCCCTGGTTACTTTCATTGCCTATACTATCTGGAGGATTCATTACTTCGTATACCTAGCGGTTGCATTCACCATTGCTGTTGGAGTATACTTAGGATTCTACCGAACTCGTATGCGGAAAAAGTTCAACATCAAGGTGATTTTTTCTTCCTATACTGTAATTGTTTATGATGACTTAGTTATTCATAGAGATGTAATGGAATGCATGGTTTAGATTTGTCTGTTTGAGAATACCAAACGATGATGTTTTCAGGGTAGTGATAGTTCGTTGGACGATTGCGCTTACCATTTTGTCTGTCCTTGTTGCACATTATGCCAGGTCATCTCAAAATCCTTTACTTTTTGTGACTTAAATTGACTGTGATTGGAGTTATTCATTGTGTTGAATATCTGTAACATGTATTGCAGGAATCAAGAACACTTGAGATGAACAATGTTCAAAATGGCACATGGCACGGTCGTGGTGACACACTATGCATAGGTGGGTTTAGAGATGAAAGTAAACCTCTGTTCGAGATACGTCCTCCTTCTGTTGTGTTCATGGAGCCTACTGATGAACATCGCACGAAAAAGAGCACAGATGCTGCTACCAATGGTTCTTGAACAATTGGTTCTTCATCTGAATTCATTGAAAGGGATGAATGTAATGGCGGCTTCAAGACAGGTTCATAGGAGGTGGACAAAAACTGGTGTACGATGATTCATTCCCTCTAAGAATCGGGAATGGTTAACTAAGTTGTTGTTAGAATCATTGGAGGGGGACATCTTAGTTTTCAAAATGTCACCGTAATTGTGTATGTCATGTTATGTCATTCTCATGTAGTGGGGTCTTATTTTTACCAAACCCTGCTGTAGTATAGTTTGATTAGTGTTGGAAAAATGTCACCGTAATTGTGTATTATATAGTGAACCTTTGAACTTTGGTCTATTTTTACCATCTCGCGATGCCACACGAAAAAAAAAAAAAAACTCTAAAGTAAGACTTGTACGTAGGGATGGCAACGGGGCGGGTACGGGTATCATAATCCCATCCCCATCCCCATAATAAAAATTCATCCTCATCCCCATCCCCAAACCCAACGGGTATACAACTTTTGACTCATCCCCATCCCCACCGGGTAACGGGTATTTTCTTATACCCATACCCATTTTTTTATTGTTCCATATATTAATTAAATATTTTTTATAAAAAAAATTTAAAAATCACACCAACGGAATCATGATACTATCAAAATATTCAATATTAAAATAAC
>Ga0214542_1001327_pt1 | contig 50416 bp, 28 predicted proteins | sample CNSS1metaG_FD_160096 | JGI IMG/M metagenome (GOLD analysis project Ga0214542, IMG submission 160096) | Root nodule microbial communities from cowpea collected in UCLA plant growth center, Los Angeles, California, USA - CNSS1 | ecosystem: Host-associated > Plants > Roots > Nodule | place: USA... | reverse complement strand
CCCTTGAGGGGGAGAATGTTAGGAATCCAAGTGTGAGTCTAAGTCCCACATTGACCAGTATTGAGAAAGTAGAGCACCATATAAGGATCAAGGCCCATAAACCCATTGCCTTAAGGTTTTGGGTTGAAAGTGGTGTCAGTGTCTTATGTGGTTGGGCTCAGGTCTCATTGGTGTTGTTCTCCCCGGTGAAACCCCCTCTGTAAAACCTAACAGGAACCCAACAGAGCAAGTAGAATTTTCCTGCACTGGTATACAAAGAATTACACTGCAAAGGGATAAGATATTATTGCTGGAGGCACTTTTTATTAGGATTCCAGTGTTCCATAGACAATTTCCTCCGCAAGAACCCAAGACTTATTTCTAATGTAGCGCTGCTATATTGTTTAAATAGTATTCATGGAATAATTGATTAAGCAAAAGGAGATAATTGGGGTTTTGGTTTTTGTTGATGATGATGTCGTTTTCAAGGGTGGAAATGAAGAATGAAGGAGAAGGAAAAAGTAAGAGAGACTTCAAATGGTTCACGGCATAAACCAGAAGTGCGTCGCTATCCTCATAATCTGCCACCGGATTTTGATACGTGGAGCAATTCACAAAACACTAATTATTCCTCTTCTATTTGTGCTCACTCCTGTTCCCTCTATTTTTTTAAGGATGCTGTTCATCAGTCTCTTATGTACAATGCACATGCCTTTTGGAATCATCGTAACACCATTTCATTCTCATCAATTTCCCTTTTTCTAGTAAATTACGTCCTAATTATTAGCTATAAATAAACCAGTATCCTATTATTGTTTACGTATATATTCTTAATGAAAATTAAATTCATATGAAAACACTTTTTCATTTGAAGTAGTAAAATCAATTGCAAACCGGTTTAAATATCATGTCAAAAGCAAAGCACTATTCATTCTTAAATAAGATTATGTCAAAATAAAAAAAAAAATCTGAAATAAGATAAGGTGGGATCAAAAATTGTCTTGAAGAAAACTAATTTGGCACGAGAGCATGGTAGTAGCCACTTACTCCACTTTTAGGTTTGTTACTTAAGTTTATTCATTATTCGAAACTAAGTTCATTCTTGTTACTTACAATTGATGCAAATTATATGCGTCTTTGAATGTCAACTGAACTCAAAATAAACTCGCCTTCAAATTATTTAATACTTATCTTAACTACTTATACAAAAGCATAAACTTTTTGTTCATTGATGAAATTCGTTTCAAAACACGCTAGCTAATGAGAAGTTGGGTTTATACACACGGATGTCACAGCAATGTTTATTTTTTGTCCCCTTGTTGGGGGATCATGAGGAGAATCATAATTGGGCTTGGTGTTTGGGTGTACTTGATTCAACTTTCTACAGTACTATCTCCCTCCACCAATCCTAATAGACGATGTTCCGTGAAAGCAATTGCATCAATGTTGATAATGGAATCCACAATTATTCCCAAATGTTTGTTACTTTTGAATTTTTCACACTTGCTTGATCCTTCCACTATGCCAATACTCTTCAAAAGCCTACTAGTTATTCCATTCCAAGCTATTGCATGGGTGGTACCCAACTAAGGATGTTTAGCCCAAAACACAAATTTAGATGTTGATTATCAAAAGTTGGATTCTAATGCTAACTCAAATTTATAAAATCGGTTTGTAAAGTGTGAATTGCATTCACTTATATACTGTAAATTTTATCTTGTCGATATGGAATTTATGTTAGAAATACAAGTGTGAGCCTAAGTCCTACATTAAGTAAATTTGAGAAAGTTGAGCATCATGTTAGTAGAGATGACAAATAATCCTGTTTCAATGGGTATTATCCAAATTTGTCCCTGTTTTGACAAAAAATCCCACATTGACTAGATACGAAGATAGATATGAGTAATATTCGATATTTTCAAGTGGGTATGAGAATATATATATATATATATATATATATATATATATATATATATATATATATATATATTATCATTCTCGCGTAGTCAAGTTCATCATATTATTATAGAGACTTTGATGTGTACAAGAATTTGGATATAAAACTCCAATCATCTAGGTAAGTTACTCAAATTTATTAATATTTATTGTTAGTAATTTTTATGAATTATCATTTAATATTTTATATTTGATGCTTGTAGGTATTAAAAAATTAAAAGAAAAAAAAATATTCTCATGAGTGAAAATGAATATGATGATAAATGTATATTATATTCTAGTAACTAAATTTTTCAATTTGAATTATTATATCATATCTTTTTTTTTCTTTATCAATCTATAGGTAAATTGAATGCAAGTGAAACTATTGACTGTTTGTAAAATTAATAAATATTTTTATTATTATAAAAGTTTAGTTATGTGTAACTTATTAGTATTTTTATAATTATTTGAATTTTCTCTATTTGTTATTTGATACTTTAATTTAAGATTTATATAATTATATTATTTAACTTCATGACGAAAAAATATATTCTTTTAATATTAAATATTTTGATAGCATCATGCTTCCTTTGGTGTGATTTTTATTTTTTTCATAAAAATGATTTAATTGATATTTGGAACAGTAATAAAAATATATATGGGTATCGTTATACGAGTATATATGTTACTTTGGTGGAGATGCGGATGAGATAAAAATTATATACCTGCTAAGTTTGGGAATAAAGATGAAGATGAATTTTTGTTGCAGAGATAAGGATGAGGATGAATTTTTATTGCGGGGATGAGGATGGGATAATAAAACTCGCACCCGTCTCGTCCCGTTGTCATCCTTTCATGTATGGATGAAGACCCATAAATTAATTGTTTTAAGGTTTGAGGTTCAAGGTGATGTCAATCTCTTATTCCTTATGTGTGGGTTGGACTCATGTCTCATTGAGAAAGTTGAACACTATATAAGAATGAAGATCCATAAATCCATTCTTTTAAGATTTTGAATTGAAAATTGTGTCAATTCCTTATCTCTTATGTGTGGGTTAAACTCACGTCTCATTGATTTGTATCTCTCGAATATTCTTTAAAAAAAAAAAAAGTATTCTGATGGCACATAAGCTTAGATGTACTTTGAATTACTATTATAGTAAAGATGTTTACCGTAAAGATATAAAACCGATTAAGTAAATTTAATCTCCTCTCCTTAACCTCTATCATCCCAAAAGTTATCTTCCAAATAAAAATTTCGAAAGTCATATCCAAAAAGAAAAATTTCCATAAATTGACGCAATTGAACCAAATATTTTACAGCATATTCAAATGAAGTTTTATTTTTTTTTAACCACACTAGCAACAAATTTTAACTCCCGTGTGATTACAAGATATTCTTACAAACTTGGGTCAAGAATCGAATGCGAACAAAATATGTGATCTGAAATATAATCACGCAAAATATTTTGTCTCTTTAAATATGTGTCGTATAGAAGTCAAAGTATTTTTTGTCTCTCTCCATAAATTGTACTCTGTAGAGGTTAATATGTTCAGCACTTACGTTTTTCAAGTGACCCATCCATGGAGTAAAGAAAACTCTCTTGGTATACAGTAAGAGCGTTGACACTTCCACATCCAAAAGTGTTCTCTATCGATTATTATGATGAAAAAAAGTTACTCTTACGCGTCATTTCTTCTTTTACCATACTAAATAATATTAAATTAAGTTATTTAACTAAATTATTGATTATAAAATTATGAGACGAAATTAAACCATTCTCAATCAATAACATAAAGGACATTAAACTGACGCAGTACCATCCTTTTCTACACACTAAATAGTCTCCGAAGCACATAAAATTGGAGAAACCAAACCAAACTTTCTGCTAAGTACACAAAAAGAAAAAGAAAATAAAGTTACTACACACAGAGTATGCAGAGACGAAACTTAGCCGTTAAAATTAGGTACAAATTGATCTTCCAACGAGTGGAAGTGGCTACTTTCTCCCTCCAGAAGTCGCACAACCTGAAGAACAAGTTAACATTAATTGTAATTTGCACACAGAAATTCTGAAATGAGTTTAAAATGTCAAAAAAAAGTATCGTATTAAAATTTTGGATATAGACAAATTTTAATTTTACTTAAAAATTTAAAAATATATTTAATAAAAAAATAAAAAGTGGTGAAAGCAATAAGGTGGAATCAGTTACCTCTCCCATTGAGGGACGCATCTCAGGCTTCCTTTGCACACAGAAGTATGCTGCTTTAGCCATGAGGTAGAGTTCATAGGTGTCATATGATTCCGCTAGACGAGTGTCAATCAGTTCATGCAAGGCCAACTTCTCTATCATTGGCTCAGCCTAATGTTTCCACACGTAACATTATTTATCAAGGTCAGTCACATTCATGTTCATATTGCTATTGCAAACAACTAAAGTTTGTTTCAGTGCTTGAAGACATAAACAATCAAAGATACCCATTGTCGGAGAGATTGTTGTTGTTCTGGATTGTTGGAATTGCCAACCTGGCGTCCTGATATCAACTGTAACAGGATAATGCCATAAGAGTACACATCCGTTCCCTCAGAAACAATACCATCTTCAGCATACTCAGGAGCAAGGTATCTACAGTAACAAACAAGTTTTTATGTTTGGAATTTAAGGTAGTTATGGAAAACAAAATATTGAACAAAAATTCTCACCCCAATGTGCCCATTATCCTTGTTTGAGGAGTTTCATTACCAGTCTTCCATTTAGCAAGGCCAAAGTCACCTAGCTGATAAAATATGGAACTTCCAGAGTTATGTAAATGTTGTGAAACCAAAACTTTTTATACACTATCCATGAAACTTGTCTTGTTATATGGTACCTTACCATGGGAACAATATCGTGGGTGAGAAGTATGTTGCTTGGTCGCATGTCGCGATGAATAATAGGACCACCACGGCATTCCTCGTGTAGAAAACGCAATCCCTTTGCAATTCCAATGGCAATAGCATACCTCTGGTGCCACTCAAGAACTGCTGCATTATTTTCTACAAGAATTTTCTAATAAAATTAAACCTCAGTGGGTATAGAATGCATTTTTGAGACTATAAACTATAGGCAACTTACCAAATAAATGCCAATGGAGAGACTTGTTGCAAATATATTCATAAATGAGGATGTTTTTCCTTTCTTTGCAACAATAACCCAACAGCATCACTATATTCTTGTGTCGAGCAAAACTTAAGACGTAGACCTCAGAATGAAATTCAGAAAATCCTTGTGAGCTTTCTTCTTTCCTTACCTTTGCCGCAATTTGCTGTCCATCTTTAAGCACGCCCTTGTATACGTGACCATAGCCACCTTCACCTAATAAGTTCTCCTTTGAAAAATCATTTGTCGCAAGTTGTATGTCAGAGTAGCTGAACTTCATTGACTCTTTGATAGATAACTCAGTTCTTGTCCCACAGCCAGTGCAAAGAAGCGGTGCATCTGAATGTTTTGGCAGAAAACCACTCTGGTTTTGCTTTTGGTCAATCTGAGAACTAGTGAGATACCTATATTCTCCTTTAGTGCTTATGCCTGCATCAAAGTTAAAACTCCTATTTATTAACAATAGATTTCAACCAGCAAAAACACTGATCTCTTCTATATTCAACTTTTGCACGCGTTTTAAAATGGTACACCGAACTTAAATGCACAAAACCAACATGTTGGTTCATTTGGTATTGGAATCTGTCATGATAAATAAGGTTTTAGGTTCAAATCTTCTAGATTAACAAATTGGAGAAATACTCTGTATCAATGATAACTTAGTCACTAATCACATAAGTTTCTATTGAATAAAACAAAAACAAACAAGTAATCATACTTAAGATACAAGAATAAGAACTATTAGTCCATAACTAAAAAAATAAGAACTATTGCAAGAAAAGGTTACATGCGTAATTCCAAAAACTTGTAAGACAGCTTAAAAAAAATTAAACAGGCTTCCTGATAACCTGATCTTTCTTGCTTAGAAGAGGATCCGAATTCTGATACGGAGCTGTAATCGCGCGACCTGTTAACACTTGATTGCTTCGTATAGCTCCTAATCGTTGCACTGGTATCAGAAGAAAGTATAGAATGGGGATAGCTTTTGAAAGAGACAATTGAGTTCTCAATGTCTTCAATACAATGACAATCTGACAGCGACACAAACTTTGACAAAGAAAATACAAACTTTGATGCTGTGACCTTTGTGTCATGTGTATTATGGGATTTCCAAATTTCCAGAGACAGGTCATCTTTAACCAATGCAACCTTACATGGCAACTTGTTAAGGTGGTATCTCAGGTCGCGCCGAAGATGTCTGTTCGAATTCACCCAATAAAGTTGAAAGCCATCAGAAGAAAATAAGCTGAAAACTAAGTAAAATGATTCTTTTTTTGTTTTTGACAAAGTTTCAAATGTAAACCTATGCACTACTAGATATTCCTATAGCCACATTAGGATACAAATTTATTGGGTAATATCGCCATTAACTAACGGAAATCATCGATCTGTCAAATGCAAGAGATAATGGTTATTCACAATCTGAGAGATAATAATACCTGTCAAGTATTATCCAAGATGCATTATAGTTTGTAATCTCCTGCAGAACAACTTGTTTAATTGGAAATCCTGCGGTGACTTTAATTTCAATAGTAGCCTGCACATCAACTTACAGAAAATATTAGTAGTTGGGAGGATTGTTCTAATTGCAGAGTTATAGCATGCATTTGTTAAGAGTACTTTGGAAGGTCTCTAGAACTTAAATAACGTACCCCTTCACTTTCAAAATCTTCATAACTTGATAAAAGCTCACTAGCATACGTATCAACTTTCTTTTTGACTTCTTCCTCCATTGTACGAAAGTTGGTTCCAGAAAATGACTCGGGACATGCTAACGTCTGGTACCCCACTGTTAATCCAAAAGGAGGAACACTCAGAAAATTGAAGGAACAATGACGCAGATCAACAAATGATTGAAGAGATAATATCCTCAACGCATTGGTAGATCCATTTCTCTTTCTCAAACAGATTAAAGAATCTGCAATATTAACACTTACTGGGGTGAGACACTTTGTGCAACACACAAAGCACAAGCAACTTGTCACCATGAGAGAGAAAGGAACCCCTGGACCGAACATGATCAACAACGAGTTTGATCTCGTGTTCAGTGCGGTCCCTTGTGGCATCACATGCAACCACGACGTAAGAAGGAGTAGGAGGGCTTTCCATACTCAAATTAGCAGCACTGCACGTCTTGTGATGATTGATGTTAAAGCTCGAACGTTGACACGAAATGTGATGATGCAGAAAAGCACATAATAACGTGATAAGTGGAATGGAAGAAACGATCGTCCAAATAATCAAGACAGAAGCATTCTCATGCCTTGTCTGTGCAAAGCAGCGCCACCAGTGATGTTTCTCTGGGTGTGGAGGTTGAGACAATACCAAGATAATATGCTTGAGCATATTCGGAGAGAGAGATGAATGGAAGGATGCTATGCCGCCTTGGACAGTGCCAACATGGGGAAGAGTACGAGGAACATGAAGACAGTTTTTGGTTACTGTTTGCTTGGACATGCTTTACAAGATTCTAGATTCTCCACTTTCCTCACTTATTATTTGAATCTGTAATTTCTCAGCTTAAACTATTATTCCGTATTCCTGTCTTCTTAGCGTTGACGCAATCAGCATTCATTTCTCTCAGAAAACCAACAAACATAAAGGAGTATCAATCAAATTAAAAAGACCAATGATACACTTTTACCTGGATTTTTTTGTATATCTATTGTATACTAGTTTTTATCATCGTTTTTTATCGCATCATATATTCTGTAAGGATATCCACGAACACTTAATTTTACATTGTTTTTAATTAGTAATTTAATTACTATATTTCAACTTATGATTTATTTTGATTCTTTTTTGTTAGAAATGTTAGTATAATTAAAAAAAAGTTAAAATAAAATATTATTGTTACCATTTTAATTCTACAGTTAACCAAACAGTTTTTTTATTTATTTCATTGCTTAAAAATTATTCTTGTTTAAATTAGATTGATAATAATTGACTTTCATGTCTTTCTTTTCTACATATAAATACTACACCTAAGTATATGGGAAAAACATACAACAAACATTAGAGTTTTTAAAAAAGTATTCGGTCTCATTCTTTTCTTCTCTATACTATTTCTTAAAAGAGTGATGTTGTATTTATAAGGTTTAGAGATCATTCGCTACACTCGATTGATCTGATAAGTTGTTGTATCTTGGGAGATGAGAGCATAATATTGTGTTTTTTGTGTTTTACCTTGTACAATGAGAGCGTTTTTCTCCCTAAGTATAGTGTTTTGTGTGTTTCAGCCTAGACTTTTTCTATCTTTTCCTCATTTACATTATCTTTTATTGTTATTGTCTACTATAAGAATTGTTTCACTTGATAATCTCTTTTTATCCATATCTCTCTATCTTGTTTTATTTTATCATTATTATTATTATTATTATTACTATTCTCTAACATTCTTAGAGAGAAAAATACTTCTCTTCTACAAATCAAAGATAATATTATGTTTGTCATGGATATGATTAAGTCACTCTTAAGTAAGCCTGAAAAATTTATGGGTGAAACATTTTTCTGTTGGCAACAACTGATGAGGTTTTGGCTCAATGAAATATTGATGCTTTTGATAAAGATATTTTATGTCAAGGACATATATTAAGTGTTTTGTCGAATAATATTTATAAAATATTTTGCCATACAAAAACTACTATTGAGTTATGGGAAGCACTTGAACTTAAATATCTACAAAAAAGGTTTATCTAGATATTCTTGTGAAAAAATTATTAAATTTCAAATACTTGATAATAAATCCATTTCTTATCAGATTCATGAGTTGAAAATATTGTTTATGACATGAAATTAAAAAAAAAAATTCTAGACATTATGTTTGTGGCTCTTTTGATTTCAGAGTTGCCTCTTTCTTGGTTTGATTGTGCTTGAAGTTTAAAACATAAGTCTAAAAACTTCTCTTGTGATGATTTGCTTGTGAGTATTCATATTAAGGAAAAACATCACTTTTCTCAAAATTTTGTTCAAAATTCTCAATCTAATTTCAAAACCTACTTTGCTGAGAACTCTAATAAATATGAGAACTCTTATGAGCCTAATCCAAAACCCTTCAAAAAGCATGGTTTTAATAAAAAAAAAGTTTGTGAAAAAACCTTATATTGATTTAAAGAAAAAAATGTGAAATATGTGTTCAATCAAAGTAACCAAGAAAACATTTTCCATACATGCATGAAAAAGGAAACTAATATACTTAAATTGATACATAATTATGTATGTGATAGTAATGATGTTTTAACATGCCGTGATAAAATATATTTTATTACTTTTATTGATGATTTTTCTAAATATTGTTATGTGTATTTAATAAACCACAAACATGAATTTATTTGAAAAATTCAAAATATATAAATTTGAGGTAGTAAATCAATTAGAACAAAAATTAAGATTCTACGTTCTGATAGGGGGGTGAATACATGTATTTATAAATGTGTGCTTTTTGTGAAACTCATGGTAATATTCATGAAATAACACCTCCATATGAATTTTATGCTTACAAGTTCTAGTTTGTTTAAAAATATGTGGGGTGAAGCTTTATATTCTGCTTGCAATATTCTCAACATAATTTCTTATAAAGGTTGTGATAAAACTCCTTATGAGTTATGGAAGAAAAGAGAACATTTTTTAAAACATTTTAAAATGTGGGAGTGTCTTGTAAAAGTTAATATATCGCTTAATAAGAAGAGAAAAATAGGAATTAAAATATTTAATTGTGTTTTTATTAGTTACTCTTTGAATATCACTACTTATAGATTTTTGATTTTTAATTATTACATGAGTGAAATCTCTAATAATACAATTATGGAATCTAGAGATGCAATTTTCTTTGAAAATGTTTTTCCTTCAAAAGATAAATGGAGTATAATTGTTTATGATACCTCCAATTTTGGTTTGCCTTCTACCGATAATGTTATTTGTGATGGTTCTAGTTTTGTTTTTCTTCAAGTGAAAATGCTAATAAAATTATTCAAAATGAACCTAGGAAAAGTAAAAGTTCATCAAATGGAAGTTAAAATTGCCTTTTTAAATGGTGATTTGGAAGAGAAAATATATATAAAACAACTTGATGACTTTATTGAGTTGATGACTTTATTGAGTTGGGGAAGAAAGTAAAATGTATAAATTTGTTAAATCTTTATATAGTTTAAATCTAAAATGTCTCACGTATCAAACCATATGGATTATTGAAAAGGATTAAATTAGTTTTATGTAAAATATATTGAGTTTCAATTAAGTAAAAAATAAATAAAGGACCAAAGTAAATTCTATAACTAAATATAGCGATCAAATTACTAATAACTCATTTCTTATTTAACATTCTTCCGATACCAATAAAATAACACTTTTATTTTAAAATATAAAATAATTTAAGATGAATTAACTAAACAAATACAAATATTGATTTTTATTAAGTGTCGAAAAAGAGTAAAAAAAAAGAGTTGTACATGTAAATTTTTCCATTCTATAAATATATATACTTTTAGTTTATATTAAGTGTTGATAAGCCTTTTTAATTTATAATAATATTTAAAAAATAAAACTAACTTTATCTATTTTGATAATATTTTGCATTGATAAACCAAAAACAAATAATATATATAATATTTTTTTTACACTTTTTAATTTATTTTCACTATTTTTCGGATTTCTATTGGATTCTAATTTTATTAAAACCTAAATCTAAAATTTTCAAAGTCTATCAAGTTTTCATAAAATTTTGTTTTAGTTCTTATTTTAAGTGTAGTTTCTCACTACAACAAAATATCTTATTAGTGACCAATTTTAGAGATAAAAAATAATTAGTCACCTAATTTAGATACTAATTTATAAACTAAAATTTATTAGTAACTAAAATAGTTTCTAAATTGGTCGCTACAGTGAATTGATTTCTAAATTTGTCACTAACATTAGCTACTAAAAAATTAATCTCTAAATTTGTTCCATTAGTGAACAATTTAGATATAAATTTAGAAACAATTTTTTTTAGCTATGTTATGGATCAATTTAGAAACCAATTCACTAAAATAACCAATTTAGAAACTATTTTAATTATTAAAAAAAATTTATATCTAAATTGGTCATTATAATAATTTTTTTTATCACTAAAATTAGTCGATAATAAGAGTTTTTCATGTAATGTATTTTCATGAACAATCATTTTTGCATTATTTGTATTGTGCTGATGTGTGCAATAACTTCCCTCATCCATTTTTTTTTTTCGAAGTGTCATCAAAATTTCAAAATCAATAAAAGGTTTTGGATTACAATCATGATTTATTTCTGTCATATTTATTGGATTAGGAATTGAGGTGACATGCATATTTGTCATCATGGAGATTTTTTTTATTGTTGAAAATAACAATTATTGAAAATTTCATGAAATAAGTTTGGGGTTATCCTATAAGGTTAGAATGATGTATTTCTATTTTCTTAAATTTTCATTCTTTCGTGTTTTGAGTTCTAGTAGTTGGATATGCAACCTTGATGATACATGTTTTTTTTACACATATTTATAGTGTTATTGTAGAGTGAATTCACTTTTAACATCTTTTATCTTTAGTTTTTGAACTATTTCCTTTCAATAATAATAAATTGACTTCATTATACAAATTTACTTTAGTTGTATTGGGTTATACAGTTTCAAGACTTCAAAATAGATATATGATTTATCATATTTAGATTTTTCTGCTATTTTTTATTCTGAAAAACGGTAATTAATATTCTAAATTATTCACCTGTTTCCAATATTTTTTATGATTTTTAGTCACTCATTATAAGTTTGAGCTTTTTTTTTAATAAATGAATTTTATAATATTAGAATAAAATATTATTCGTTCTATTTACTATAATTTTCTTATTATTTTTTACTATTTTCTGATATTTTTATACTTTTATTTTTAGATAATAATAATAAGAGAATGAGAACTAGATCAAGGATATCAATAAATAAATAGCCCAAGAATCTTCTTTAATATATATAACAAAGTATATGAAGATCGTATAGCATCTGCAACCAACTTCCTCCACCAGATTTCCTCATTTTAAGACAAAGTGTTACCTCCATATCTCATACTAGGGACGATTCTTAATGTTTATTCTTGTTTTGATCTATTTATCATTTTAGTTACTATCTACAATGACACGATGACTTGCATGTACAACCCGAGTTTAGCTGCTTCCTGATGAATCATAAGTTTATCTTCAATGAGAATATTATGTGCATCTTTTTACTGAGTTGAAAGCTTACCTTGTTTCAAGTATTTGGTTTCAATTTAATTCTAATGTTACTTATAGGTAAGATCATTGAGGAACAAGTTGAATGGTGAATAGCGTAGAAAGCATGAAAAATAAAAGACATATACCATAAGACAAGAACATTCAATCCCTTTATTTTACATTTTGACAGTGAGATTTAGATTACAATTCCTTGTTCGAATTGGCAGTATCTACAATGGAACATCGGAAGGGTAGTCTTTGGGATGCTTCTCGATGGATTTCCTAAGTAATCTCTCTTGCTCCTCAAGGTTTGATGGCAGTTGGTCATAGACATCAGTGAACAAGTCCCCGAGTGGAGGTTTTTGTGCTTTCTCTGCCACCTGAATCGCATGCATTAGCTGTAAAATAGTAGCATAAATCCAGAAACAAAAAATGTCAGAACAAGTTAGCAAGTGCAAATCAGACTAAATTTCAATATGCAAAATAAAATTAATAACCTGCTTCCTAATACTGCTTCTAAGCTCCAATTCATCCTTGTCACTCCACCAACCATTCCTTTCCACCCATCTCTTGAATCTACTCACAGGATTCCTTGCCATCTTCCAATATTCAATCTCATCAATTGCGCGGTACTTAGTTGAATCATCAGATGTAGAGTGATGTCCAACTCTATAAGTGAGAGCCTGAAGGTTATATAGCAGTTATGATGAGATTGGTGGACACTAAAAAAGGGTGAGGTATCAAACAATGATCATCTTAGCATGAAGGGAGCTCAACATACCTCAATTAAAACAGGCCTCTGTTCTTTTATAGCGATTTCTCTAGCAGTGTGAACTGCACTATAAACTGCAAGAGCATCATTTCCATCTACTCTGATACCCCATATGTCATAAGCTTTACCTTTCACTACAATTCCATCACCTAATCACACAGGGAAAAACATTTGTTTCCATCTGAAACAAATCAGATACTTCAACTTGATATATTTGATAAAATAAAAAGAGCATACTCGGATACACAATACATACTTATATAAAAGAGGAAAATGAAAAGTTCATTGTATTAAAGTTTAAAACCTGCTTACATTCTATAAATTAATTTTAATTTATATAAAAAAATGTAATAGAAAGGACCCTTGGAAATTTCAACAAACCATCACCCCTCCTAGATTCATTAAGATATGGTTGAAGGGTAAAGTATTTGTTTGAAAGAATGAGACAGAAAAACAATGAAATGAATACATACTTCGAAACTGTTCTTGTACAGGTGTACTGATGGCCCATCCGTTGTTACGACAGATGAAAACAACAGGGGCATCCATCACTGCTGCAAAATTCATGGCAGCATGAAAATCTCCCTGCAATTAATGATGTGGTCAAGTAATAGCAATAAGCACGCGGTGTTCCATTTTGTTAGTAGCTAAGATGGTTCTTCACCACTAACCTCACTGGTGCCACCATCCCCACAAAAAGTAACTGCACATGCACTTTTGTCATCCATTTTAAGAGAATAAGCAGCCCCCACAGCTTGAGGAAGTTGTGTTCTGAAATCCTTGGCAAACAATGTCAACTTGTTGAGAGATCATGTCACCAATGAATGTACAACTTAATCAATTGCAATTATTCAAACATATTGTGGACAATATCTTACGCAATGGGGGATGAGACTGTGAAGTAATTGTGCTTGTTTGATCCATAATGTATGGGCATTTGTCTGCCTTTCCCCAAATCGTAAGTGTTTCCTAAGCACTGATGAACAAATTGTTGCAGTGTAAAACCACGCCATAGTAGAACACCTGGTTCTCGGTACTGAGGCAATACGATATCATCAGGATCAAGTGCAGCTGCCGATGCAATGTTAACTGCTTCTTCCCCCATTTGGGTGACATAGAAGGAAATTCTACCTTGCCTCTGCACTTCATAGAATATGCTGTCCATAGTTTGAAGAGTGACCATGTGAGAATACATCTTCACACCCATTTCCTTGCTAACCTGTTCAATTATCATTATTCAACCGTCACTGTGCGAAATGCAAACTAAACTGGATTAAGAATGGTGGTGTGAACTGAGATACCTGCACATAGTTGCTGTATTTAACGAGCTCACCATTGTCATCAAGAACACGATAACAGGGCACCCTTTTGTGAGCAGATTCGGAAATGAATCTCATTTCAGAAGTAAATCCAACTTTCCCTCCAGGAAAATCAATCGCCTGATACGCCAAAAATTTGGGAATATTCATAGTTAAGAGAAAGTGGGTTCACATCAAGAATATTTTATTTTAAGTAATATACTATTTCCTTATTGATATGTCTTTACTTTATTATTTTAAAAACAAATATTCTTTGGATAAGTATTACAACTATACTATCTCTAGTTAATCTCTTTAGAAGATGGTGCGTTGCTATTTAAGGTAATCTTACAATGATTTAAATCAAAATTAATAATTAAATTGAAATATCTCTATGTCCATGAAATCGCACATTTGATAGGGTAGTAGAAAAGAGGCTTTGTGGATTATTTTATTTATTAATCCATAAAATAGCAGTTGCTTATTCATCCTAGTGAATCATGCAGGTATATCTATTTATTTACTTAGGTGTACTTGAATGCAATGGAACCATTTTACCTTTTTAATTATTTATGTGAAATTTAAAATTATGAATTTTAAATAGTTCAGATTATTGATTTATTGTAAAATTTAAAATTTATATAATACCTGAACAATAAGTGTGATCTTTTTATATAATTTACTTTAAGATATAGATTTAAATTTTAGCACGTGTATTGTATTTTGACTAACCTAATCCACGGTTTTATAATTTATAGGACGAAAATAGTAGTGGAATGATAAAATTAATAAATTAATGTGGTTCTATATTTCATTTTACTTTGACAGGAAAGTAAGATCATAAAATGTAATAAAAGCTTTATAGGTTGTACAGAAGGACCCAGTGGTGTACAGATTGGTCCACTGAAAGGCTCATTCATAGAGGTTCTTTTATTATTTTATACAGTAAATACTAATACTAGTTAACTCAATTTTGTTTGCTTCAGAAATTTTGTAATTTAGCTTAAAGTTACACGAACATTGAGTGAAATGTATTTAAAAATAAAATAAAATATTTAGGTGAGAAAATAAAAAATAAAGTGTTTGTTTTCTAAATTATATATTTTAATTTATATAAATAGGATTGTATGGATGCAAAAAATTTATTACGATTTAGCATATAAAAATGTAATAGAAAAAAGATAAAACTAAAGTTTAATAAAACAAAAGAAATACAAAATAATTTTAAATTTGTAAAATTTTAAAATGAATTTTGTTTGTTTTACCTTTAATCAAATAAAAAATATATTTTGTTTTTCTTTATCTAAACGTGTTTTCTCCACCGTCGGTTCAGTTCAATAACGTGTTTGTCGTAGGTACCAAAATAATGGTGATTTAGACGTGAAACAAACATTAACCCGGCACGTGAAACTGAAGCCTGTACTTGATGACATGATGACACTTCACTATAGAGTGACACTTCACTATAGAGTGACACTTCACTATAGAGTCAGAATGGAATCAAATCAAATAAAATTTTTAAGAAAAAATAAACTGAACTTTATACGAAACTCATATGCAGTTATATTATATTAGAAAGGAAATTTTGCTAGAAGATTACACAAACAAACAACATGTCTCTTCCTATTATTTAATCACAAAAGACTTTGGTAGTATGTAATGAATTTATTCATTATTTAAATTAATAATCAAAGCGTATCAATATTTTATTATATCCTTGTCAAGAATAATAGATTGTTGAATTTTCAAATTTTAAATTAGTAAATTAATAAATAAAAGAATATTCCAAATAAATTAATTTTTTATTACATAATTACACGGTCCTAAACGCCATTGAGTGTTTTTCGGATTGGATTAAATCCAATCCAATCTCCTACTGTTCCAACAAATAACTTAAATAGACTGATAACCTCACACGTTTTTCTAACTTGAGTTTGGAACCAAAATACTGTAACTCTTTGACAAAAGATCATGACTTCTTATTTAAATTTTCCTTTTAATTTTCCAAGCGGATTTTTATACCTGTGTCTGTTTCTTTTCAATTTTTTAGTTCTTTCTCTCTACACATTTCCAATTTTTTAATGGAAACACAATCCTCAAAGTAAGTATGTAAATCAATACTTACATATTTATAATAATAAATGCCACCATTAAACTACTTTTTATTTTATCTCTTAAAACATGGCAGATTTATGCTACTCTGAGATAATGATTTAGAAATAAAAACAGAAGGTGAAGTGAGGAAATGATGAATTGTTAAGGAACTTAAAATTTCTCTAAGAATGAAATTAAAGAGTTGATCCATCGATTTAAAGGTAGTGATTGAAGTGTAGTTTAACGAAGGGTTTGGTTGATAGAAAGCACTTACCTGATTAGCGTGGTCCTCGGTGACATCATGCTCCAATTCCAACTGTGCATCAGCTTTGGTTGATTCATGACGCGAGAAGCAGAAAAATGTTGGTGATCGAAAGGAGGAAGAAGAGGAGTTGTTAAGAAATGGTGGGAAGAAGAAGCGTTTGGTGTGTTGAGGAGTCGAGAAGAAGATCCTAGACTTTGCGAACAACCACGATGCCATTGTGGTAATGAGTGGAGAAAAGATCGAAATAAGAGAGAAAGATGAATCTGTGGAAGACGATGATGATGTGTGTGATGTGGCAAAGTTGTACTCACTCACTCATCAATTGCTTTCTTAAGTCAGATTGGCATGGATGGGCATGGAGGTGGCTACCTAAAAAGTTCGTATAATAAAAACCTTTCAAGATGTTATCCTTGTCGTGGGACCACGTAGGATTCTAGATTGGTGTTATCTTCAGCTATTGTTTCGGACCAAACCATCACATTTCACATTTTTATTTTTCTAATTTTTAATTGTTACGGAACACATTTTATATTGTTAAATAGTGTGAATTTTCTCCGACTTTGCCACACCAATGTTTATGTAGCCTTAAAGCTAATTTTAAAATGATTTTTTCTTACAAAATTATTGAGATTTAATTTAGATTTTATCTTCTAACGTGTAGAACTTGTTCTTATATTATCATTCAATACTTTATGAGAGTGTCTGTTCATTTTTTACAAAATTTCATTATAGCACGACACGTGTGGAAAGTTGTCCTTTTAGTGGAGAAGGTTACGGATAAGTTTCTGAACAAATAACATGTATACCCACCAACTCTATTTTGTTGTTAACTAGTTTTTCTTGTAAGCATTATCAATAAAAATATAATATTATATTTCAATAACAAAATCATACCATCATCCTTCATATTATGTATCCATAAAAAATTGTAGAGAAGAATAAACCTAAAGTTCAAAGAAGAAGAAGAAGAAAAAAACTTAACTTTGAAAAACAAGAGCTTACCATTGTAAAGATAAAAGTAAAAAGAAAAAATTGCGAAAGGAAGATGGACGTAGAAGGATGGAGGAATACTTGGTTTTGGACATAGATGGTACAAAACTCTCTTGTAAACCTTCGGCATATACTTGATGCAATCTCCATTGATAAAAGTCGATGAAAAAGGATTTGAAAGATCTTGGTGCTTCTTGAAATACTTTCAAGCAGAGTGTTATAAGAGATTTATCGATCCCGGTATTAAAACATATTTACAATTCCCATAACTGAAAGTAATTAAAGGAAAAAACCGTAATTTCGGTTTTAAGAAAATTATTTTAAAAGAATAAGTGAAGGAAATATAGTACATAAAAATGCAAATATATAAATATAAATATAAACATAAAAATAAATAGAACAAATTATTATTATGACTATTTATTAAAATATATTTACAAGAACGTAAAGTAATTAATCGAAGAAACCACCGTATCGGTTTTCAAGGAAATTACTTTAGAAAAATAGATAAAGGAAATATAGTATATAGAACAGTGCAGATTTGTTTTAAATTTTAATCCTTTGATTCAATTTGTGGTTTATTGAATTATCTTTAAAAGCATGAAGTATTGGGCTATGTATGTATAATTTGGTACTTTGAGGCTAGACTCGATGTGTAGCATGAGATAATATGTGAATTATCTGAGGATTTCATTGGTAGAAATCCTTTAGTGGTAATATAGTGTATGTAGTGACTTATGGATTCAAGTAAGGTTACATCCTGACACTTTAATGATTATTCATACTTATATAGAGTAGAATGGTCATGTGGTGAGATAATAGGAGGTCCTAGTCTAAGGTAGGATAATGACCTTAGATGATCATGGATTTATTGTGCGTGGTAAAATGACACTCATTGACAATGATTATACGGAGCAGTAGAGGTCACCACAATCCAATGAATCTTATTTCTTTACATGTATACATGTATCTGAATAATTGAATTAGATAGTCATATATTGATTTGCATTAAATGTAACTTGTGCATCCATAATTGGACTAATTATTTGTTAAATAAGATCTTACTTTCACCTAATGTACCTTTCTCTTTATGTTCTGTTTTCTTGCTTTTTTTCTTTCTATAATGATCGCCAACGTTGGCGTGAATAGACGATATGACACTTGTTGATCATCAGAATGGAGATGTTGCCATCTAGAATAGACATTTTAATTATTGTTCTTCTTTGAGCATCTTTTGAAGAACTTTCTTTGTTCTTATTACTCTACGGAATAATCTTTTGCAAAACTGTTATGTCCTAATTTGTTTAATGTGGTTGTTCTATGTCCATGATCCTTATGTTTGTTTAGTATATTTTGGATGACTATAATGATTAATTCTAATATATTTCTCGTATTTTGTTCTATTATATTATATCGTGTGATATTTTATTTATGACAAATTTTTTATTAGATAAAACGTCACATTTCATATGTGTCAATAATAATCATATTCATGATTATCTCTCCTTCTTAAGTGTTTACATGCATTTTGAACATCCTTCCGAAATTGTTTAATAAAATTATAATGAAATCCTTAAAACGTACACATTACAAATATCTAATTAAATTACTATTAATACGATTTTACGAGCATAAAACAGTTTAATAAAATATCTTTGTGTAGACTATTCTATTTATCTTATTTATATTTTATAATTTTTTTTTCTTCCTTTAAATCATCAGCTATAATTTAAATTTGGGTATTTAATTATTAGTATAAACTGTATTTCTAGTGATCCATTACTAACAATTTTCAAAATTTGTTAGGAATTTTTTTTTCTAAATACTTTTTTGTTGATGTACGTTATAATAAAATATAATATTTAATTGAGGTTATATTTAGTGTTTATACGAGTTTTAACATCTAGTAAGTGTACCTCCGATTTATTAAATCTCGATAGAATCTCTATGGTTTTTAATAATCCTTGGAATAGCGAAATTTACATGTGATTTTTGCAGCGGAGTTACTTTCTGATGGTGTGAGTAAACCCGATTATTTCCCAACAATTTTTGAAACATCGATTATTTCTTTACAATTTTAATTACTCTTTCTACTTTTAGCAGTTTGAAATCCCTATGATGTCAATAATTAAATTTTAGTGTTTTCCTTGGAGTTTTAAATCCGGTTAATTTCATATGTTGGGTTCTTTTCTTAATGTCCATAAACTCTGAAAAATATAAAAAATTATAAAAGCAAAAAAATTAAAATTATAAGGTTTATAACATTCGTATTAAATGAGCAAAGTCTCCGACTTCAAAATATAATGTAAACAATAAAAAGTTTAAACATTAAAATTAATAAATCATTACAATATTTATTAATCATAAGATATAAAATGAAAAATTCAATAGCATTTTTTCTATTACGATGTATATGAGACCCCAGATTTTTTTTTCTTCAACAAATTTTTTCTTCTCTATAAAGTTAGATCTCCTTCCCAAAAAACTTTGGTTTCTTTTCCAAAATTTTGAATAAACTTTATCCTTTTTGAAAAATTAATACTACTGGAGTGATATACGTGAATAACTCTATTAAAACCCTCCATCAACCTCTCTTAATGGTGAGTTTGAAAATTATAATCATCCTCTAAGAGCAATTTGTTGTTTTTCCTTACATGCAAGCGCATATTCAATCTTATGTCGTCTCTTTCGTTCTTAATGAATTCCTATCTGTTCATGATCCTGACAAATTTGTCTTGATCCTTGATTGGGTCTTTGATTTTCAGCAATGATTTGTTTTGATAATTTTTATTATAAGTTATTACTGTTTTCTTATTAAGCTTATTCTTTTAAATGCATTAGTTTTTATGTTGGTCTTTAAAAAGAATAGTCACTGAGTGAGTATTTGTGATGTAATCTATAGAGAAACGAAATAAGATGATTCAAAGGTTTATTTTTTATAAAATATAATTCGATATTATTCATAATTAATTTGATATGTTACTATTTTTTTGTTTATTATTGCTCATCATTTTTTATGCGTTAGCTTACCCTTGCACTTGTATGTTTCTAGTTTTATTTCTAATGCAATTTGGATACTTTTTATATACAGGAACATTGTTAGGAGTTGAGGGTGACATTAGCACAGGAGTTGGAATGAGAAGCTGGAGTATTAGGATAGGAGTATCGTAGATAATCCGTTTAAAAAAAATGTATTAAGTTCCTATTTTATGTTTTTAAGTTCTTATAAATTCATTTTGAAATACGATGTGATATAGTCTCAAGAACTGTAATATGACTTAGTTCATCTCCAATTATTAATATCACACAGGTCTTATGATTATTGAGTACTTAATATATATAAATATATATATATATATATATATATATATATATATATATATATATATATATATATATATTAAAAGAAATTAGGATTGTTACGATGTATAATATTAATCATTTATTTTTTCATTAAAAAGGTTATCGATATTTAACATATAAAAAATAATATAATTAATAGTATTCATAAAATTCATATTAATTTAATAAATATTTTAATATTAGAGGCAATTTCTTTTGACAATGTTGTAAAAAATCTTTATCATCTTCTTTATTTTGTTGACTTGTCATGGCAATATAGAAGATTATTTTAAAATACAAAGTTAATCAAAATTGTCAAAATTATATATATATATATATATATATATATATATATATATATATATATATTTTTTTTTTTTTTTTTTTTTTTTTGAGACTTTTACAAAACATGTAATGAGTTTTTTCAATAAAGTTCCATAATCATGTAATTACTTAACATTTTTTTCATCTTTCGTTGCTTCATATACATTAATTTCATTCATCTTTACGTTGCTTTGTTTACATTAATATTGTAATTATGTTTGCAAGGCTTGATACCACTTGAACAAAATCATATTTTCATACTACAACAATACATGACTTTTAATTTTCTTCTTAAATCATGTCAATGTCAATGTCTTGTAATGAATTTTATTCTATTGATGTTTCTTTTATTAGCATGCCTTATTTTATGTAACTTTCATGAAGTGTTTGACTTCAATAGCAAAGATAGCGATAATTTAACTCTTCTGAATATTCGAACATAGCATGATTAGTGTAAAGCCATATATTTAACAATTAGCCTTTCAAACCAAACTTAAAAGATTGCACCATCCAACGAATTTGGATTCTTTGCTGGTTTTTTTGTACAGTTCTTCTACTATGCCTTTATAATACACTGATTACCACTCATTTTGACATTTTAAATTCGAGCTTACAAAATGTTTATAATATTTTGAGTATTGATTTGTTTTATCCATTTTAAATAAAAAAATAGTTTTCAATAACATCACATTTAAATTCTATACTAGTAATATTTTTCAACAATTGTTACATGCAATGCAATGTAATTTTTAATTCCGTTGTTTTATATAAAGCAGTCAAACTTATGTATAAGATATTTAATAAGTAGTGTCAAATGTGCACTTTTAATTCTTAATTTATTTATTTGTACTAAATAAAGTTCAACTTACAATAATTATTGAGTAAAGTAGGAATTCAGTCATCAAAATCTAATTAACTGAAACTAATTACGAACATACAAAAAATTGAAATAATTTCAGAATTATATTATACTTTGAAGTATGTTTAATAAAAACAATTAATAATTAAAAAAAGGACTTTTATAATATACAAAGTAGTTTAAATAATCCATTAATATGGACTAACAGTAAAATTTTAAAAAATAGTTATGAAATAAACTATTATTATTATTATATATGTATAAATTTGTATACGTTATTTCAATACATATTTACATTTTCTTTTATTTCAAAACATGTTTTAGAAGCTAACTCTGTTTAAAATATTAATCAAATAACAAAACTGAATGACAATTTGTATTGTTTTAATACAATTTATCTCAAATGATATTTTTTTCCGATTAGGAGAAAAGTATTTTTTTTAACAACATCAAAGCTGAGTTTTATATTTATTTAATTATTTAAAAGTACGATCCGTCTAAAAACATCGGACCAGGTTATCGGGTCGGGTTAGAAAAATGACACTAACGGCGTGAACGATTGGTCATTGCTACAAGTGTCTGCCTCTGAAGTGATCCCAACGACGCCGAAACTGGGCGCAATATAGCCCACGCCACCGTATTTGGGTTAGTCGGAGCCTCCGTCATGGAAGTCACAAAAGATCCTAACTCAAACCCGGGTCGCTTGGACGATTCAGATCCCGAACTCGAACTCTACACCATCCCAAGCTCTTCAAGTAAGCATTCTCTCTCCTAACCCTAATTTTTCCCTCTCCCCGTTTCCACCTAACCGGCGTCGTTTTGTAAGGATGGTTCGCGTGGGACGAAATTCACGAAACCGAGAGAACAGCATTCAAGGAATTCTTCGATGCGAGTTCGATTTCGAGAACACCCAAGATATACAAAGAATACAGAGACTTTATCATCAACAAGTACAGGGAAGAGCCTTCCAGGAGGCTCACATTCACCGAGGTGAGAAAATCGCTGGTTGGTGACGTCACGTTTCTGCACAAGGCGTTCTTATTCCTACAGAATTGGGGTTTGATCAACTACGGCGCGCCCTCTGCTGCAGACGCGGAGAAGGAGGAGGAGGAGGAGGAGCCATGCAAGGTTCGCCTCGAAGAAGGAACCCCCAATGGGATTCGGGTGGCGGCCACGCCGAACTCGTTGAAGCCGATGTTGGTGCCTCGCGGTGCGAAGACTGGTGGAAATGCGACCGCGGCTTCCCTCAAATTGCCGCCGCTGGCCTCCTATTCGGATATTTATGGGGATTTGATTAGACAGAAAGAGGGGAACTGTGGGCTTTGTGGTGGAAAATATAGTTCAGGACATTACCGATGTACCCAGGTTATTACTTTTTTTTTTTTAATGTATTAAGATATTACTTTTAGTGATAGATTGTGCGGTTCTTCGGTTCTATTTCCTCTTCATATCTGTGTGAAGGAGTGGGGTCATCTAACATTTTGTTTCACGTAATGTTATTTGGTACTTTGCAATGGGTTCGTCGTGTTTGGATGTTTAAAATCTTCTACATTAACTTTATGACCGTAGAAGAGTGAATAAGGGAGGGATTTTGAGAACTGCATGATAACCTTTATTTCTTATGCTCTGAATCGAGGAGAGTGTTTTCTGCTTCGTATACTTGTAAATCATTTCCAACCTTAAATATGTATTATATTTATCTGTTGGAAAATGGAGTTTATTGACTTCATTTAACACGCCCATGGCCTGTTGAATGTATGCTGGCAAAGCATGTTTTGAAGTTAATTAATTTGGGGGATTTGTTTATCTCTCTTTTGTCTGCCTCTTAAGCTAATTTTATAAAATTCCATGTCATTAAGCTTTCTATCTGGGATTTTTCTTATATTTCTGAAACTGGTATCATTGTTGGTTATTCTATTTTTTTTTAATATCATGCAGGATAATTTCATTATTTGTGCAAATTGTTTCAAAAGTGGGAATTATGGGGAGAAAAGGTCTGCAGAGGATTTCGTATTGAGTGAGTCAAGTGAAAATAGTGGCAAGCATGACACTGTCTGGACTGAGGGAGAAATTCTTCTCCTTTTGGAATCTGTTTTGAAGCATGGGGATGACTGGGAACTTGTTGCTCAAAGTGTTCAAACCAAGACTAAACTTGACTGTATCTCAAAACTCATTGAGCTGCCTTTTGGAGAGCTCATGTTGGGCCCTGCCCACAGAAATGTCAACGTTAATAGTGCTAATGGTATCGTGGTGAACAATACAAAACAAGTTCAGTCATCTTCATCTGACTACCAAGAAATTTCAAAAACAAAGGATCAACCTCCTGAGCTTACAAATGAAAATGAGCAGAACGGAGATGCTACGAAGGAAAGTCCTTCAAAAAGACAGCGTGTTACTCCCCTGTCAGATTCCAGTGGTTCGCTAATGAATCAGGTAGTCTTGAATTTCATGTCCTTTGTTATACATGTAACTTATAAATTTTCTAATCTGTTGCATTCCCTTTTTGTTGACTCGCTGTGGAGTTATCTTATGTGTAACATTTTTGGATTTTGTGAAAGGCTCATATCATACCTGTTTACAGTGTGTAAATGCCTCTTTTGGCCGTTTCATCTCTAGTATATATTGAATGTCTATGGATAAAAAGCATGAAAAAACGTGTGCATATTGGTTTTAATATTTGATATTCTTTTGAAATAAAGTTGCTTTTGAACTAGTTATTGCTTGCACCTCCTTCTGTATGATCATGGATTTTATGTTTTGAATTAGGTGGGACTGATCTCTAATGTGGTTGACCCTCATATCACAGCTGCTGCAGCTGATGCTGCTGTTTCAGCTCTTTGTGATGAGAATTTGTGTCCAAGGGAGATATTTGATGTTGAAGAAGATTCAGCAAGGTCTGCCAAAACCTATTAGTTTATTTTCATTAATGACATTTTGCTGACTAGTAACTTACTATTAAATTTAGCTATTATGCGATCCTCATACTTGTTATCATCTGTGTCAGAGATCTTGAGGGAGAAGGTTTAGAGGTAGAGAGGTCCTCTATATCAGGTATTCTTTTTTTACACTAAGGTGGTGTTTTGATATTCTTTTGACAATCCATTTAATTTTATGTCATTTTTTGCATACATTTGCACCCCCCAAAACTTATCTACTTTCCTAGATATGTGAAACGAAAGAACTTTGGCTCCTTCGATGCAAGTTGTATAAATAATGATGATAATGGTTATACTTGTCCATTATTTTTCTTCATAACCTTTGCTGTTTTGCATGGTATACTTCTCAGTACTTACAATACTACTAGATTAATTTGTCAGTAAAGTGAGGTTGTGTAATCAGGTGGACATTGTAGTAGGAAACCATATCAGGGAGAGCAATGATTACTCAATGGTGAGTTCATGTTCCTTGTCAAATGAAAGTTTGAACCAGTACCTTGTGATGGGGCATCACAAGGATTTGGATGGGATTGAGTTGATAGAAGTTAAATTCTTCAGTTGGCTAAGCCATGAAACCAAGGCTCTGCAAGTATATTTGCATGGGCCCAAGACACCAAAAACTGGTTAAAAAGTATTCTTTTGCCAGCAATCAAAATATATGGATATGCTACAAGGGGGTACCAACCCGCATGCTAAAAATTAAGAGGAAGATCAACAATTCAGAGAGGGTGTTATATCTTATTTACAGTGACACTAGTACACAGTAATAACCAAAAAATCTTCCTACTTGAGCCGATAACAACCATAAAATACGGCAACTACAGGCAAAGGAAAAAAGTCACTGTGTATACACATTCATGCTACACTGCCAGCTGTCTGAAACAATTATCTTGTCTTCCTTCCCTTTCAAGCATGCTTCTTGTTACAATACTGTGAGACATAATCCCGGACTGAAATCCCATTGTATATACATCATGTTAATACACTGATCCAGGCTATTGGTCTATAACCATCAAAGCATTTTAATGTACATACAGAACTGTTCTATGTATGTATGTCAAACATCTTTCCTTGAAGTACACACAAGTTACGTTCCTTCCAAAGGCTCCAAACAAATGCAGACCGCAGTAAGTTGGGGGACAGAGAATGTGAATCCGATGCAAAAGGGGAAGCGTGATTTACGTGGGATTATGATGCTTCACTTAGAGTTTGACCTATTTGAGATTTTCCATAGTTTGGAATCATTCTGCTAATCAAGTTTTTCGTTAGTAAAATTGTCTCCCTATTTCCAGATAGGAAACACTTCATATTTGATTATAAGTAACCCATTTTCGGGCATGAGTTGCTTACTTAAGATGATCTATAAAACTCGAGGATGAAGTATAAAACAATTGAGAAAAAGGGAATAGGTATAGGACTGCTTAAAAATAATAAAATACTACGACACGAAAGCATAAGGTTAAGAATAAAGAATTCAAAGATCAAGTGTGTTATTTTCGACTTGGTAGTTTTTTTTACCAGTTGCTTCTTACTGGGGGTCATTTATGGGCATGGTTTTGTGTTTTTCCTGCTCCGTGTCGAGAAACTGTTGATAAATTACAGCATGAAAGATTGATTTCTTGCGTATAACATGATTTTGAAGAATGAATTTGGTCCCCCAACCATAGCATTTATTTCAATCTCTATCACTTGTCCTTTGCAGATGCCTTAGTTGAGGTTTACTTCGGACATGAGAAATAGAAAGCTTTAATTTTTTATTTTATTTTAAATTAACGGCAACATGTATGTATCTTATTGTTGATTTATGTATTTGTGGATAAACACTGTATGTAGTAGCTGCTTGTCACCTTTAATCTGAGCTTGCTCTTGCAGAAATACCGTTGCCACTGCGTGTAAGAGCCGCCACTGCAACTGCTCTTGGAGCTGCTGCTGCTCGAGCAAAATTGTTGGCAGATCAGGAAGTCAGAGAGATTGAACAATTAGTGGCAACTATAATTGAAGCTCAGGTTCCTAGTTAATGATATTTTATATCTTCAACTCCGGTCAGCACCCTAATTTCTCTGGTTTAGGTCTCCAATTAGGGGTTAACTATTTTTTATTTTCTTATTTGTTAACTAGATCGATAAGTTGCTGCACAAGGTTAAACATTTTGACGATCTGGAGCTGTTGATGGAAAAGGAACATGCTGAAGTGGAAAATCTAAAAGAGTCTATCTTGACTGAACGGATTGATGTGTTAAGGAGAACATTTAGATCTGGAATCACTAGATGGAAAGATTATTCCTATGTAAAATCTTAGACCATGTATAGTTTTGGTGCTCGATGGGTTCGATTGGACTGTCATTTTACATAAGGGCCAACAAATTACTGTAAGATTTTCCATTCAATATCATTTTTTCATCAGTGCCAATGGAGTAATGTAAAATTGATTATTTATACACCGTAATTCAGTGATCAGCTAACAGCTTTTAGAAAGTTAATCTTTGATTCTATCTAAACCTTTTTGGTAGCGCTTATGAGCGGCTGGATACTTGTAATTTTGACTTTTGAAGCAGGTACTATATATTGGTTTAACTTGTGTTCTAATGTAATTAAATTGTACAATATTCACTTTATTTCAATTATAAGTTTCTTATGTAGACTATTACAATGGTTCATAGAAAAAGCCTAGTTGGAGACGTTAGTACTAAGTCTTGAGGTTCTTCTGACCTTGGGTTAAACTCTCCTTTTGTGCTTCTATTTGGTGATATTAGGCGCATCAAAGGGTGTTGTACACTTGATTAAGATGCAAACCAAAATAGGAAATGAATGGCACCTCAATATGATTATTACGAATGGATAATATGAATCTCTCCAAATATAATAATTCAAAATTAATTATAAAAAAAATATAATTTAAATAAATATGCATAATGCATTATATAAATTTGCACGTTCCAATTTTAGTCTTTATTCTAAGTCATATGACTCTATTATTTTATTCTTAACGAGAATTTAGTCTCGTCTAGTTATTTGCTTATTGTAGGGTGAATATTTTTATATCATTGTGCTTCCTCTATGCTTGTAATCAAGCGTATTTATGTTTTGAAATATATGATTGGTCGTTTTATTACATGATTGAACATGAACCTTGAGTAAGGAAATGTGGTATATTTTCTGTATTTGTGCTTTCATTAATCTTATAGTTTTCCTATTTTAAGACTGAGTAGCTTTCCTTTTTTGTTCCTTACAATGAGAACTAAGAATAAGTACACGACTTTTGGTTTTCCATGGTTATCTAGTATGTGAGGATGAAGAAATATAAGATATTCGCACGGATAAGGTGACATTTATCATGTGTAAAATCTAGTATTTGATACTCTGTTTGTAGTTTATCAAAAGCCAACAAAAATCAAGTTGAATGGATTTATTTGATGAATTTGTCATACTCTTAACATTCATTTTGTTTTCATCTAACGAATTACATCTCAAAGAAAAAACGTAAGATATACCAATAGAAAGGTAACTCACATGGTAAATAAAATTAATCATAAATTATTGTGAGGTTGAAACCTAATACCCGAAATGCTCCTTCAAAACTTGAAGCAACATGCCTCTTGTGGTGATGCATTTGTTTGAAAAGACTGTGATTTTCGTAGTGCCTCTTGTACAATTGGTTACAAGGCTTGAATGTAGGCCAGGGGTTCGACTTGTGGTGCTGCTTCTGGAGCCTAGTCTTAGTGTATGCACTGTGTTGCTTCAGAAGCGTGGCTTTGGTACCATTCAGATTTGGCAAACTGGAGGAATGTTGTTGGTTTGAGGTATAAGTATGTCTTCTTCTTTGGGGTTTCATATCCCTTGGGGTTGCTTACAAGATTAAGAGGGAAAACTCCATTCATATAAATCTTCTACTAATGTGAGCACAAAAATGTATATTTGCATAAATTCTTAATAATGTTTGTGATATTCCTTTATCACAATTACCCCTCTTTGCATAAAGGGAGATATGGTCTCCGTGTTGATTGTTGAAGAAGTTTATCTTTCTTGTTTGGGGGAGTGCAAAAATAATTTGCATGGATGTATATAGATGTAGTTGTTTCTAACGTGGTGGTGTTCTAGTGGATTTTGATTCCTTAGCTCGTATGTCTTCTTTGGGAGATGTTACTTCCAACATTTAGATTCACCTCATTGTAGTTCTGAGGCAGTTCCTAATTTTTTGACATTTAAGGAAGCTTTTTTTTTAGAGGAATTGAAAATAGCCTCTAAATGGATTAATACACTTGATGAGAGGAAAGATTCTAATTTCGAAGAGGATGATAAACTAGTTCAAACTACATAGAAACTTGGTCAAGGTAGGTTAAAGAAAGTTATTACTAAATCTTTCAAAGTAAGGTTTCTTAAAAACTATAATAAATTTTAAAGGTCTTTTATGGATTGGGAATGAGTTTAATGTGCTGAAAATTTTGATATTAAACTTGTGTTGCATTAATCTACTTTTTTCCATCTATGTATATTTCTTAATATTTTCATTATAGGTATTTTTGGTCTGTATGTGTGATATATTTTTATCATAAATTTGGTATGTCCCAATGTTTTATTATTCATTTTATTTTTCTTCTTTTTAATAAAATCCTATGTCATGAGAGTTATGTCTGACATGAGCTTAGGTAAATTTTATAAAACTATTTTGAACAAATTAGTTAATATATATATATATATATATATATATATATATAAAGTCAAGCTAAATAAAGTTATAAAATATCCTGTAAAAAATAAGAAAGAAAGACTATATAACATTTTTATAAATTAAAATCAATTTATGAATTAATTATAATTAAAATTTGTCTTTAAAAGTTGACGTATTCAACAAATTAATTAACACATAAATTAATCTTAATTTGTGGAAAATATTCATTTTCTTTTCCTGTACTTTTATTTTAAAGTGCTCTTATGAGAAGTTTGTTTATGCAAATTGATAGTTATGTTATGAGAAATATTGCCTCCCAGAGTTTTCAATCACTTAAACATTAAATATATGCCTGGTGTAAAAACCATATATACCAAATCGAGATAACATTTTGAAAATCCACATTGTATCACTTATTGTTGATATATTTTAAAACAAGTCAATCTTCCATTTACATTAGAAAATGTATTAAGAAAGTGTTTTTCAGTGTTCCTACCATTCTTTTATTATAGTCAAACTATACGCATTCTGACATCATCGATTAACAACGAAGGAATGAGTATCGTGTAAATATTTTTTTATGAAAACTAATAGAAATAACTTATTTAATTTGTACTTTGTAACTGCTAAATCATATTTTCTGCCTCCTTCCCCCTCCTCTGGCACTATCACTTTCGGTCAACATTCATATTCCTTGCCAACTGCTACAATTTTTCTTACATTTTTAGGTCTATACAATTTTTATAAATAACCTTCAGTCTCCATCTTCCAGACCAGTAAATTCAACAGCATATAAAGATCCTTGCCACCATAATGTTGTAATTGGTTTTTTCCTCAGCCTTCCTCATTCGAACCATGGTCTCCCATCTACCTCTCATTTGATATGTTTGAGCCAACACCAAGTAAGGTAAGGATGTTTGTGTTTCACTATCTATTATTTTCTTTGCAACTCCTTCTATAATTTGCAAGTCTCCATAAACTGAACATGCAGAAAGAATTGACCTCAAATGCCCAGAGGTACTTCTGTATGGCATTGTTTCTATGATAGCAATGGCTTCTTTGGGCTTGCCAGCTTTACTCAATATCGCCACAACACATTCATAGTGTTCTTCTCCTGGTTTTACTCCAAATTTAATCTCCATTAATGAAAATATTTCAATTCCTTCATCAACCAATAACCCATAGTTGCATGCTAGTAGAACTGCAGTTAGTGTCATTCGATCTGGAAGCATGTCTTCTCTAGTCACTAAATCCTTGAAGAGGTCCATCGTAGAAGACACTAAGTCAGTCCCATCACCATGATACGAAATCTTTTATTTTCATTTCATTGAAGATATTCAAGGCATCGTCAATAAACCCAAATTTGGTATACATATCAACAAGTGAATTGGCAATAATTGCATCTGAATCGAAACCCAGTTTAGGAACCAAAAAATGGATTAGATTACCCACTTCAACTGGTAACAAAACCGAAACGGTTTTCAAGTCAGCTGAAAATAGGCCAAAACAATTTGGAGGGTAACGGTGGTTCCAAGCTTATCGCTATCCAGAAATGTCCTCTTAAGATTGGTTAATATTCACCTGGAAACTACAAAGGTCAGCAGATTTTCTAATTCAGCAATCTGCCCAACTGCAACCAGGAATCTTCTGAACATGCTTGTCTCTCATCAGTTCTCTTACTAGTGCTGACCCTTCCCAATCCCCGGAAGATGCAAGTATGTTAGACAGTTGTATATAAGCACCTGCATTTTCAGGATCAAGCTGAATGATTTGCTCTGCAGCCGTCTTGCCAATAATCTTGTTTCCATGAGCAATGCAGCCTCTCAATACTGACAACCACATGTTTGCATCAGCCTGAAAAGGCATCTGTTCCATAAGATCCATTGCTTCCTCGAAGCATCCTGCTCGAGCAAAAAGATCAACCATGCAAGAGTAATGTTCAATCCCTGGATCTATATAATAGTTGTGTTTCATAGTGTGGAACAGATATCTTCCTTCTTCAACCAGACCACAATGATCACAGGCTGAAAGAACTCCGGTAAAAGTAATGGCAGAAGGTCTGACACCACAATACCTCATTTCGCTAAAGAGTGTCAATGCTTCATTTCCATATCCATTTGCGGCATACCCCATCAACATTGTGTTCCACGAGACTTCATCAGTTTTTACCATTCCATCAAAAACTTTACGCCCTATCTTAACAAAACCACATTTACAATAAAAATCAACAAGGGAGGTAGAAATAATCTCGTCGGACTCGAGTCCAATGGTAATAGCTTTACCGAAGACCTGCTCACCAAGTTCAAGGGATGATTTGCTGCCACAAGCACTGATAACACTAGCAAAACTAAACTTGTCCGTTTGTAAGTCTAGTTTATTCATCTGACAAAAAACATCCAACGCTTCACTTGGACACGCATTCTGGGTTAAGCCAACTAGGATTGAATTCCATGAAATTAAGGTTTTAGTAGGCATCGTGTTAAAAATCCATTTGGCATCTTCTATCCTTCCACAATTGGAATAGACAGTGATCATAGTATTAAGTAAAATGGTATCATAAGCTTTGAGCTCAGTAAACAACTTACAAGCTTCACAAGGGCTTTGACATTTGGAGTACGCATCAAGAAGAGCACTAGCAACCACTACATCATGAGTCGTCCCAGCTTTACAACCGTAGGCATGCATTTGCCTAACAAGTTCTACAACGAGTAAACCACTGCCTGCACTCAAAACATTAGCAACAGTAGACACGTCTCCCCTCACACCATTCCTAAGCATTGCCGAGAAAAGATTCACTGCTTCCGTCTCCTCACCGTTGGACACGTAACCCGAAATAATCGAATTCCACAGCACAACACACGGATCAACCTTACTGTCAAAAACCTTTCTCGCCTCCCTCATTCTGCCAGCATTTGCATAACCAATTATCAAAGCTGACAAGGAGAATTCATCCACTTCCCTCACGGAACTCATAACGCGAGCAGCACCATCCAAATCACCACACTTGCCATACAAGTTTATCAACGAGCTGCACAAAACCCTGTCAAGCTCCAACCCAAGACCATCCACAAAAACACGTGCATGGACTTGTTTCCCACAGTTGAGAGCCAGCAATTCAGCACAAGCCCCGAGAACAGTGGCCAGCACAAAAGCATCACGGTACATTATTTGTGCAGGGTCAGAGTTCATGCTCTTGAAGAGCAAAAGTGCTTCCCCAGGATGCCCATGTCTGGAATAACTATGAATAATGGAATTCCAGACAAGGTGGTTCTTTGAGGGCATGGCATTGAAAAGAGAGTGCGCTAGTCGGAGGTGTCCAGACTTGGCGAATGAGGAAACGACCATGTTCCATGAGAAGTGGGTCTTGTGAGGCATGGCGTTGAACAAGTGGAGGGCACTTTGGGTGTGGCCTGAGTTAAGGTGGGCTTGGACGAGGGTGTTCCAGGAGAAAGGGTTTGTGTTAGGCATTTCGTCAAACAAGTGGGACGCATCACGGAGAAAACCGCAGCGAGTATATAGTTGAAGAAGACGGTTTGCGACGGCGACGGAGTAATTCAGAATGCCGGTTTTAAGGAATGCCACGTGGAGTTGCCTCCCTTCACGAATGGTGGAGCAGGACTGAAATGTTCGTACCAAAACTTGTAATTCCATACCGGAGAAGGAGGAACCCGCAATGGAATCCGGGTGGCGGCCACGCCAAACTCGTTGAAGTCGATGTTGGTGCCTCGCGGTTAATGCGAATTAGTAAAATATCATATATTAAATTAATTAATTTTAAATATTAAATTAGTAAAATAAAAAAATCGTTAAAATATAATAAAATAAAAATTTTAAAATCACTTTATTTTAAACAAATGTAAAATATATTTAAATTAAAATAAATTAAAAAATAAAATCGAAATAAAAAATAAAATTCAAACCGGAGTCCTTATACTTCACACTTTAAAAAAAAAAACTATAAAGTCATCAGTCACTATACGACTTCATTTTAACCCAATTTTTACAGATTTACCCAAAACTTATCTACTTTAGATACATGAAACAAGAATTTTGGCTCCTTCGATGCAAGTTGAATAAATAATAACGATGATACTTGTCCATTATTTTTTCTTCATATTGTTTTCCATGGTATACTTGTCGATACTTATAATACTGGATTAATTTGTCAGTAAAGTAAGGTTGTGTAATCACGTGGACATTGTATTAGGAAACCATAACAAGGAGGGCAATGGTTACTAAATGTGAGTTCATGTTCCTTGTCAGATGAAAGTTTGAGCCGGTACCTTGTGATGGGGCATTATAAGGATTTGGAAGGGATTTACGTGGGATTGTGATTCTTCACTTAGGCTTTGTTTACTTGGGTAGATGAGTTTGAGGGAGAGGAAGATGATGGGTTTGAGTGAATTTTGGAGGGAAAGATGTGTTATTTTTTTTAAGGGATTTAGAGGTGATTATGAGTGAATTTATAAATAAAGTTTGTGAGAGTTAACGAGTGATTTGATCAATATGATAGATAAAAAAATGTTTTAATATATTTAAAAGAGAGATTACCATTTTGCCCTTATTTAATAAGTAGTATAAATTTGTATTTGTATGAGTTTTAATCAATTTTTAAATTTTTTTATTTAATTATACACTTTAAATAAATAATTTACAAAAATTAATAAAATAAAATAATTATTTTCATAGTATTGAATAAATTTTACCAAGCAATTCTGAATATCATTTTATTTGAAATAAAAAAATTAGTATGGAACACCACCGAAGAGAGGAGATCTGTTCCAAAGCTTGAGGGATCGGATATGCATCTTTGGGATCGGTTCCAAGGTGCAATCGATCGTTCCAAGCATGCATCACAACATATTAATAGCGTGTCTGGAGTTTAACACATCCGTAGGCGTACATACTCATACAATATATCATCAATAAAATGTGTAATTTGAAAAACATTTTTTTATTTATTTTTGACATGATTCTAACACAATGTTAATAACCACAAATTCAATAATTTTCTAAAAAATCAATAAACTTGTAAACTTATCACATAAATTTATATTATGATTATAAAAATAAGCAAAAAATCTTATATGATCACTATTTTTTACTTTTTTGAATATTAGATAAGTAGATTAGATTTATTTTTGTATTAGTTGACAATGTGTTAGTTAAAAATTTGAAACAGAAATATATATATATATATATATATATATATATATCGTATCCCGAGTCCTATATTTTTTAAATTTAATCGTATCTTCGTATCATGTCTGAGTCCATATCTAGACTTTATAGTTGCTCTCTAACAAGAAACTACTCAGAAATTACACCATGAAAGATAGATTTCTTGTGTATAACATGGTTTTGAAGAATAAGTTATGTATAGTTTAGACATGAGAAATAAAGAGCTTTAATTGTTTTTTATTTATTTTAAATTAACTTCAATATGTATGTATCTTATTGTTTTTGGCATCTTTTGTTGATTTATGTATTTGAGGAGAAACATTGTGTATACAGTAGTTACTGTTGAATATAATATTGCAAAAGGTATATATATATATATATATATATATATATATATATATTTTGCTTTTTGTAACAAAATCTGTTTGAGGCGCCTCCCTTTTAGCTGCCACGATATTTTGAAGCTATGCCCACACCTTTTGGAGCAGCACATAAAGTGGAGATATCATCACAGAGGTAGGTTTTGGTTTAGGGTTTGATTTTTGTTGACTATTGTTTGGGATTAGTGTTAATGATTAGGGTTATGATTGCGCATCACTGTAATGTCTCCGCAATCGCAAATTGGGGGTGAGCTTGAAACCCTAGAACCACCATGGCATGAATTACAAGTTCGGTGAACCCAGCTATTGCAAGAAGAGGAAGATGTCCCACGAAACATTCCTATTAAAGATGGATGGAAGACAACCATATTTCAAAATCACAAACCTAACTTTCAATTATAACATCTGGTCTATACATACAGTGGAAACGGACACGTCACTGAACAACAATCCACATCATAGAAAAGGACCACGCTGGCCACTGTTCCGTTAACAATTTAGACGAAGTTAAGGAAAAGGAGTTAATTGAAAAAATTTAACGAAAGGTAGGACCAAATTGAAAACAATTTCAAAAGAAAGACCAAAGTGAAAAAAATTGACCAAAACTAGAACCAAATGACTATTTAAGCCTTATAAATATTAAATTTTAATGATATTTGAATTATTATAAATATATATATATATATATATATTATTAATAATTATTATCATTAATAATAATTATTAATTATATATTATATATTATTATATTATACATATTATTATTATTATATATATAATAAAATAATAATAATGTACAACTAATGATAATAATATATATAATGAAGAAATGTTATAAAAGTAAAAATAATATAAATCTCTTCAAATTTCTGCATAGTTGAAAAGATGAAATTTGAGATTCATCCTTTAAATTTATCTCTATTTTTTTCCTTTAAATCATATTAAAAGAAATAAAATTTGTTTTCGATCCATCTTCACAATCTGAGGTTGCTCTTGCAAAAATACCTTTGCCACAACGTGTAAGAGTCGCCATTGCTGCAACTGCTCTTAGCTGCTACTGAGCAAAGTTGTGTAAGATTTACTATTCAATACCATTTTTCATAAGGGCCAATGTGGAATTGTGAAATTAATTATTTATTACACCGTGATCTAGTGATCAGCTAACATTTTTTGTTTCGTGCTGTCCAGTTAGTTCTTTAATAAATTTAAAATTTTTCCAAGTAGGTCCTGAATAAATTTAAATACTGTAGATTGTTAATAAATTTCAAATTTTTTTTAGAAACTTTTCAGTTAGATCTGGATAAATTTAAAAACTTTGTATTTAGAACCTTGATAAATTTAAAAACTTGCAAGTAGGTCCTTCATAAATTTAAAAATTTTGCAGATAGGTCCCTCATAAATTTAAAAACTTTCCCTGTAGGTTCCTAATATATTTAAGAACTTTGTAGGTAGGTTTCCGATAAATTTAAAAACTTTGCAGCTAAGTCTTGATAAATTTAAAAACTTTGCGAGTAGGTCCATGATAAATTTAAAACTTTGCAGGTAGGTCCATGATAAATTTAAAAGCTTTGTAGGTAGGTCCCTAATAAATTTAAAAACTTTGCAGGTACAACCTTGATAAATTTAAAAACTTTGCAGGGAGGTCTTGATAAATTTAAAAATGTTGTAGGTAGGTCCCAGATAAATTTGAAAACTTTGCAGGTTGGTCCCTAATGAATTTGAAAACTTTCTGCAGGTTGATTCCTACTGAATTTAAAAACTTTGCAGGTAGGTTCCGAATAAAATTTAAAAACTTTGCAAGGAGGTCCTTGATAAATTTAAAAATGTTCAATTACTTCAATGATAAAGTTAAATTAATTAGGTCCATGATAAATTTAGAAACTTTGCAGTTAGGTACTGATAAATTTAGAAACTTTGCAGTTAGGTCCCTGATAAATTAAAAAAAAAACTTTACAGGTACATACATTTAAAAACTTTCTAGGTAGGTCGCTGATAAATCTAGAAACTTTACTGCTAGGTCCACGATAAATTAAAAAATTTTCAATCAGGTCTCTGCTAAACTTAAAGTAATTGTAGGTAGGTTGATAACAAATTTAGAAAACTTTATATAGGTAGGTAACTGATAAATTTAAAAGACTTTGCAGGTAGGTCCCTGATAAATTTAAAAAAATTTAATTAGGTCCCTAATAATTAAAAAGATTTCAATTATGTCTCTGATAAATTTAAAAACATTGCACATAGGTTTGTGATAAGGTTAAAAACTTTGCAATAAGGTCACTGATAATTTTAAAATTTTCAATAAGGTCCCGATAAATTTAAATTTTTTTGATTAAGTCCCTGATAAATTTAGAAACTTTGCAGTTAGTTCACTAATAAAGTAAAAAAGTTTGCAGTTAGATCTGTGTTAAATTTAAAAACTGTCCCTGATAAATTTGAAAACTTTGCAAGTAGGTCCCTGATAAATTTATAAGTAGGTCCCTAATAAATTAAAAATTTTTCACTTACTTCCCTAACAAATTTAAAAACTTTAAAGTTAAATTCCTAATAAATTTAAAAATTTTGGCAGGTAGGTCCCTGATAAATTTAAAAAGTTTGCTGGTAGGTTCTTGATAAACTTAAAAACTTTGTTAGTCCCTCACAAATTTAAAAACTTTGTAAGTTAGTCCCTGATAAATTTAAAAATTTACATGTAGGTCCCTAATAAAGTTAAAAAAATTGTAGGTTGGTCCTTGATAAATTTAAAAATCGTGCATATAGGTCCTTGATAAACTTAAAAATTTGAAGGTAAGTCCCTTATAAATTTAAAATTTTTCAAATAGGCCCTTGATAAATTTAGAAATATTGCAGTTATTTCCCTAATAAATTTAAAAACCTTTGCGGGTAGGTGTCTGGTAAATTTAAAAAGTTTGCGAGTAGGTCATTGATAAATTTAAAAACTTTGCAGGTAGGTCCCTAATAAATTTTAAAACTTTACAAATTGGTCCCGGATAAATTTAAAACACTTTGTAGGTATGTCCTGATAAATTTAAAAATTTTCAATTACATCCATGATAAAGTTAAAAATTTTAACTTAGGTCCATGATAAATTTAGAAACTTTGCAGTTAGGTCACTGATAAATTTAAAAACTTTGCATTCAGGTCCTTGATAAATATAAATACTTTGTAGGTAGGTCCTTGATAGATTTAAAAACTTTGCAAGTAGGTCCATGATAAATTTAAAAACTTTGCATGTAGGTTCTCATACATTTAAAAACTTTGTAGGTAGGTCCCTGATAAATGTAAAAACTTTGCAGGTAAGTCTCTACTAAATTTAAAAGCATTGTATGTACGTTCTTGATAAATTTAAAAACTTTGCAGTTAGGTCCTTAATAAATAAAAATGCTTACGGAATGGAAAAAGGGCTAGGACGAAAGGGCCAACTTTTTCAGGTATGTCCTTGATAAATATAAATACTTTTCCGGTAAAAAAATTTGTTGGTAGATTATTGATAAATTTAAAAACTTTGCAAGTAGGTTCTAATAAATTTAAAACACTTTGTAGGTAGGTTATGATATATTTATATATTTTCAATTACGTCCGTGGTAAAGTTTAAAATTTAATTTTTTATTAGGTCTCAAATAAATTTAGAAACTTAGAAGTTAGATCCTTGATAATTTTGGAAACCCTGTATTTAGTTCCCTGATAACTTTAAAAATTTTATAGGTCGGTCCTTGATAAATTTACAAAATTTACAGGTAGTTCCTTGATAAATTTATAAATTTTGCAGGTAGGTCCCTAATAAACTTAAAAACTTTGCAGCTAGGTCCCAAAGTAATTGAAAAAACTTTGCTGGTAAGTCCATGATAAATTAAAAGCTTTGCAGGTAGGTCCATGATAAATTAAAAGCTTTGCAGGTAAGTCCATGATAAATTTAAAAATTTTGTTGGTAGATCCCTAAAAAATTTAAAAATATTGCAAATATGTTGCAGGTAGGTCCAGATGAATTTAAAAAATTTGTAGTTAGGTTCGTGATAAACTTACAAACTTTGTTGTTAGGTCCTTGATAAATTTAAAAGCTTTGCAGTTAGGTCCCTGATAAATTTACAACTTTGCTGGTAGGTCTATGATAAATTTAAAAACTTCGCAAGAAAGTCCTTGATAAATTTAAAAATTTTGCATGTAGGTCCCTAAAAAATTTAAAAGCTTTGTAGGTAGGTCCTTGATAAATTAAAAACTTAAAATTTTGCACGTAGGTCCCTAATAAACTTAAAAACTTTGCAGCTAGGTCCCAAAGTAATTGAAAAAACTTTGCTGGTAAGTCCATGATAAATTAAAAGCTTTGCAGGTAGGTCCATGATAAATTAAAAGCTTTGCAGGTAAGTCCATGATAAATTTAAAAATTTTGTTGGTAGATCCCTAAAAAATTTAAAAATATTGCAAATATGTTGCAGGTAGGTCCAGATGAATTTAAAAAATTTGTAGTTAGGTTCGTGATAAACTTACAAACTTTGTTGTTAGGTCCTTGATAAATTTAAAAGCTTTGCAGTTAGGTCCCTGATAAATTTACAACTTTGCTGGTAGGTCTATGATAAATTTAAAAACTTCGCAAGAAAGTCCTTGATAAATTTAAAAATTTTGCATGTAGGTCCCTAAAAAATTTAAAAGCTTTGTAGGTAAGTCCTTGATAGATTTAAAAACTTTGCAGGTAGGTCCCTAATAGATTGAAAAAAATTGCACGTAGGTCTCTCATAAATTTAAAAACTTTGCAAGTAGGTTCTTGATAAATTTGAATACTTTGCAGGTATGTCCCTACCAAATTTAAAACTTCGCATGTAGGTCCCGAATAAATTTAAATATTTTGCTCGTAAGTCCCTAATAAAATTAAAAATGTTGCAGTTATATCCTATATACATTTAAAAAACTTTGCAGTTATGTCCTTGATAAATTGACAACTTTGAGAGTAGGTCCCTGATAAATTTAAATAATTTGTAGGTAGGTCCCTCATAAATTTAAAATCTTTGCATGAAGTTCCATAATAAATTGAAAAACTTTGTTGGTAGGTCGCTAATAAATTGAAAAACTTTGTAGGTAGGTCTCTTATAAATTTAAAAACTTTGCAGGTAGGTTCTTGAGAAACGTAAATACTTTGCGGGTAGTTCCCTAATTTAAAAATTTTGCTGGTAGGACTCTCATAAATTTAAAAACATTGTAGGTAGGTCCTTAAAATATTTAAAAATTTATAGGTACGTTCCTGATTAATTTAAAAATTTTGCATGTAGATCCCTAAAAAATATAAAAACTTTGCAGATAAATCCTTGATAAATTTAAATACTTTACAAACAGGTCCCTCATAAATTTAACAACTCTGTAGGTAGTTTCTGATAAATTTAAAAACTTTGCATTCAGGCAGGTCCCTAATAAATTTAAAAACTTTGCTGGTATATCTTGATAAATTTAAAAACTTTGCAAGTAGGTCCGTAATAAATTAAAAGACTTTGCAGGTAAGTCCCTCATAAATTTAAAAACTTTGTGGGTACATTCTTGATAAATTTATATACTTTGCAGGTTGATCCCTGATAAATTTAAAAATTTTGCAGGAAGGTCCCTGATAAATTTAGAAACTTTGCAAGTAGGTCCCTAATAAATTTAAAAACTTTCCAGGTAGGTCCTGAATAAATTTAAATACTTTGCAGATAGATCGCTAGCTAATTTAAAAATTTTCAATTAGGTTCTAATAAATTTAGAAATTTTGCAGTTAGATCCTTGATAAGTTTAGAAACTTTGTATTTAGGTCACTGATAAATTTAAAAACTTTATAGGTAAGTCCTTGATAAATTTAAAATCTTTGCATGTAGGTCACTGATAAAGTTAAAGACTTTGTAGGTAGGTCTTTGATAAATTTAAAAATACTTTGCAGGTAGATCCCTGATAGATTTTAAAAGTTTGCAGGTAGGTTCTTGATAAATTTAAAAACTTTGCAGGTATATCCCTCATAAATTTAAAAACTTTGTTGGTAGGTCCCTAATAAATTTAAAAAATTTGCAGGTAGGTCCCCAATAAATTTAAAAACATTTGCAAGTAGATCCCTGCTAAATTTAAAAATTTTCAATTACGTCCATGATAAAGTTTAAAATTTTCAATTAGGTCCCTAATAAATTTAGAAACTTTGTAGTTAGATCTCTGATAATTTCAGAAACTTTGTATTTAGGTCATTGATAAATTTAAAAACTTTGAAGGTAGGTCCCTAATAAATTCAAAAATTTTATAGGTCCTTGATAAATTGAAAAACTTTGCAGGTAGGTTCTTAATAAATTGAAAACATTTGCAGGTAGGTCTCTCATAAATTTAAAAACTTTGCAGCTAGATTCTTGATAAATTTCTATACTTTGAAGGTAAAACTTGATAAATTTAAAATTTTTTACAGGTATGTCCCTGATAAATTTGAAAACTTTGCAGGTAGGTCCTTAATAATTTTAAAAAACTTTGCAGGTAACTCCTTGATAAAATTAAAAAATTTTACAGGTAGGTCTTTGATAAATATAAATACTTTGCAGGTAAGTCCTCATAAATTTAAAAAGTTTGCAGGTAGGTCCTTGATAAATTTAAATACTTTGTAGGTAGATCCTTAATAAATTTTAAAAGTTTGAAGGTAGGTCCCTCATAAATTTAAAAGCTTTGCAGGTCAATACTTGATAAATTTAAAAACTTTGTAGATAGATCCCTCATAATTTTAGAAACTTTGTATTTAGGTCCTTATAAATTTAAAAACGTTGTAGGTAGGTCCTTGATAAATTTTAAAGCTTTGTAGGTAAGTCCCTGATAAATTTAAAAATTTTGCAAGTAGGTCCCTAAAAAATTTAAAAACTTTGCAGGTTGGTCTTTGATAAATTTAAAAAATTTGTAGGTAGGTCCCTAATAGATTGAAAAAATTTGTAGGTAGGTTCCTCATCAATTTAAAAACTTTGCAAGCCGATCCTTGGTAAAGTTGAATACTTTGCATGTAGATCCTTGATAAATTTAAAAATTTTGTAGGTAGGTCCCTGATAAATTTAAAAACTTTGCAGGTATGTCCCTGATAAATTTAAAAACTTTGCAGGTATGTCCCTAATAAATTTAAAACTTTGCATGTAGGTCCCGAATAAATTTAAATAATTTTATGGTAGGTCCCTGATAAAATTAAAAATCTTGCATGTAGGTCCGTGATAAATTTAAAAAATTTCCAAGTAAGTCCCTTATAAATTTAAAAATTTTCAATTAGGTCCTTGATAAATTTAGAAACATTGCATTTATTTCCATGATAAATTTAAAAATAAGTCATGCAGGTCTTTATAAATTTAAAATGTTTGCGGGTATGTCCTTGATAAATTTAAAAACTTTGCAGGTAGGTCCTTAATAAATTTAAAAACTTTGAAGGTAGGTCTTGGATAAATTTAAAAACTTTGCAGGTAGGTCCTTTATAAATTTAAAAACTTTGCAGGTAGGTTCATAATAAATTTAAAAACTTTGAAGGTTGGTCTTAAATAAATTTAAAAACTTTGCAGGTAGGTCCCTGATAAATTTAAAAAGTTTGTAGGTTAGTCCTTGATAAATTTTAAAGGTTTGCAGGAAGGTCCCTGATAAATTTAAAAACGTTGAATGTAGGTCCCTAATAAATCTAAAAAGTTGGCAGGTAGGTCCTGAATAAGTTGAAAAACTTTGTAGGTAGATCTGTGATAAATTAAAAGCTTTGGGGGTATGTTCATGATAAATTAAAAGATATGCAGGTAAGTCCTTGATAGATTTAAAAACTATGTAGGTAGGTCCCTAAAGAATTTAAAAAAGATGAAGCTATGTTGCAGGTAGGTCTGAATGAATTTAGAAAATTTGTAGTTAGATTTCCGATTAAATTAAAATTTTACAGTTAGGTCCTTGATAAATTTAAAAGCTTCACAGTTATGCTTCTCTGATAAGTTTAAAAGTTTTGCAGTTATGTCCTATGTACATTTAAAAACTTTGCAGTTATGTACTTGATAAATTGATAACTTTGAGAGTAGGTCCCTAATAAATTAAAAAAATTTGCGGGTAGGTCCCTCATAAATTTAAAATCTTTGCATGAACGTCTCTAATAAATTCAAAAACTTTGTTGGTAGGTCGTTAATAAATTGAAAAACTTTGCAGGTAGATCCCTTATAAATTTAAAAACTTTGCAGGTAGGTCCTTGATAAATGTAAATACTTTGCAGGTAGTTCCCTGATAAATATAAAAATTTTACAGGTACGTCCCTGATGAATTTAAAAACTTTGCAGGTAGATCCCTAAAAAATTTAAAAACTTTGCAGGTAGATCCTTGATAAATTTAAATACTTTGCAGATAGATCCCTGATAAATTTAAAAATTTTGTACGTATGTCCCTCATAAATTTAAAAACTTTTTAGGTAGGTTCCTGATAAATTTAAAAACTTTGCATTCAGGTCCCTAATAAATTTATAAACTTTGCTGGTAGGTCTTGATATATTTTAAAACTTTGCAGATAGGTCCGTAATAAATTGAAAAACTTTGCAGGTAGGCCCCTCATAAATTTAAAAACTTTGCATGTATATTCCTGATCAATTTATATACTTTGCAGGTAGATCCCTGATAAATTTAAAAACTTTGCAGGTAGGTCCCCGATAAATTTAGAAAATTTGCAGGTACGTCCCTGATAAATTTAAAAACTTTGCAAGTAGGTCTTGAATAAATTTAAATACTTTGCAGATAAATCACTAGCAAATTTAAAATTTTTCGATTAAGTCCATGATAAAGTTTAAAATTTTCAATTAGGTCCTAATAAACTTAGAAATTTTGCAGTTAGATCCTTGATAATTTTAGAAACTTTGCATTTAGAACCCAGATAAATTTAAAGACTTTGTCGGTAGGTCCTTGATAAATTTAAAAACTTTGCAGGTAGGGCCAAATAAATTGAAAAAGTTTGCAAGTAGGTCCCGCATAAATTAAAAAACTTTGCAGGTATGTCCTTGATAAATTCAAATACTTTGCAGGTAGATCTTTGATATATTTTAAAAGTTTGCAGGTAGGTTCTTAATAAATTTAAAAACTTTGTAGGTACGGCCAACTAAATTGAAAAAATTTGCAAGCAGGTCCCACATAAATTTAAAAGCTTTGTAGGTAGGTTCTTGATAAATTCAAATACTTTATAAGTAGATCCTTGATAAATTTTTAAAGTTTGCAGGTAGGTTCTTGATAAATTAAAAAACTTTGCAGGTAGATCCCTCATAAATTTAAAAACTTTGTTGGTAGGTCCTTGATAAATTTAAATCCTTTGCAGATAGGTCCTTTATAAATTTGAAAATTTTGCAGGTAGGTCCTTAATAAATTTAAAAATTTGTAGTTAGGTCCCAAATAAATTTAAAAACATTGCAAGTAGATCCTTGATAAATTTCCGTAATAAATCGAAAAACTTTGGAGGTAGGTCCCTCGTAAATTTAAAAACTTTGCACGTACATTCTTAATAAATTTATTTAGTTTGCAGGTAGATCCTTGATTAATTTAAAATCTTTGTTGTTAGATTGCTGATAATTTTAGAAACTTTGTATTTAGGTCCTGATAAATTTAAAAACTTTGTAGGTAGGTCCTTGATAAATATTAAAGCTGCACATGTAGGTCCTTAATAAATTTAAAAATTTTGCATGTAGGTTCTTGTTAAATTTAAAACCTTTGCAGGTAGGTCCCTTATAAATTTAAAAATTTTGCAAGTAGGTCCTTGATAAATTTATAAACTTTGTAGGTAGGTCCCTAATAAATTGAAAAAATTTGTAGGTAGGTCCCTTATAAATTTAAAAATTTTGCAGGTAGGTCCTTTATAAATTTAAATACATTACACGAAGATCCCCGATAGATTTGAAAAGTTTGCAGGTAGGTTCTTAATAGATTTAAAAACTTTACATATAGATTCGTCATAGATTTTAAAATATTGCAGGTAGGTCCTTGGTAAATTTAAATAGTTTGCAGATAGATCCCTGATAAATTTAAAAATTTTGCAAGTAGGTCACTCATAAATTTAAAAACTTTGTATGTAGGTCCATAATAAGTTTAAAAAGTTTTCATGCAAGTTCATATTAAATTTAAAAACTTTGCAGGTAGGTCCTTGATAAATTTAAAAACTTTACAGGTATGTCCATAGTAAATTGAAAAACTTTAGAGGTAGGTCTCTCATAAATTTAAAAACTTTGCTAGGTCCTGAATAAATTTCATTACTTTAAAAGTTGATCCCTGATAAATTTAAAAATTTTCAATTACGTCCATGATACAGTTAAAAATTTTCAATAATTAGGTCCGTAACAAATTTAGAAACTTTTATGGTGTGTTTGGATGAGGCAATTCAAGAGGGTAATTCATTTATTTGGAGTATTTGAAATTCTTTGCAATGAAATACTTTGTTTGGATAGAGAAATTAAAAAATATTTAAAATGCATGCAATTTTTTAAAGTATTTCAATTAGTTAAATTAGAAGAAATTTAGATACCCTAAAAAAAGGTGGAATTTGAAATTCTTGTCACTCAACCTTACACTCTGGACTTAACCCCAAACGAACCCAGCAAACCCGACAACCATGATAGGTTGGGCTGGCGAGGCGATCCAAACGGATCAGACCGTCCTAACGACACAAACAGGTCAAGCAAGCCCTAATGACCCAGACGGGTCGGGCGAGACCGATGACCCAGACGGACCGGGTGACCTGATGACACATACAGGTCGGGCGTGCTTGACATCTCTAATAGGTTGGTCAAGCCCGACAACCACCAAACGAGACTGGCAACCTAGACTAGTCGGGTGGACTCGTAGACAGAGACAAAATAAACTGACCTAACAACTAAGATGAGTCATTGGGTCCGATGACTCACACGAGTTTGACGGGCCAGACGACCTAGAGGTGTTGGGCGAGTCTGATGACCTAGAGGTGTCGGGCAAGCCCAACGACCTGATCGACCCGTTGACTTGACAAGCTTAACCGACCCGATGACCTAGTCAGACCCAACCGGCCCGATGACCTTGCCAAGTCGAGTCGACCCATCGACACAAATTTGTCGGCTTTTCTTGATTACACAAACGGATCCGACAACCCAGATGGGTTGGACGATCTCGACGGCCTAGATGGGTCTAACCAACCCGATGACCTAGGTGGGCCTAACCGGCCTGACGATCCATACGGGCCCGACCAACCCGACAACCTAGACGAGCCCAATGACTAAGACGAACCCAATTGGCCCGACGACCTAGACGACCAGTTTTGGCCAACCGAACTACACAAACTAGTCGGACAGGCCCAATGACATAAACGAGCACAACGACCCGGATGGGTCGAGTGGGTTTGATGACATAGTGGGATTTGTCTAGATCATTGGGTCGACCTAGCCTGTCTGAGTTTTTCGGTCGGCCTGGCATGTCCAGGTCGTCGATTCAGACCAATTCGGTTGGGTAGTCAAGTCAGCCCGACCCATCTGGATCGTCGAGCCCATTTCCAAATTTATCATGAACTCAAAACATAATTAAGCTTAAAACAAATATTGTAAAAATTAAATTTTATCTCACAAGAAATTCAATTGTTTTTTCAAACAAGAAATTGAAATATAAGGTATTTTAATTCCTTTATCCAAACAAGTTATTTAGAAAATGAAGGGGGTTTAATTGTAAGCAATTCAATTTTTGAGCCTAATTGAAATGCTCCATCCAAACATAAGTATTCCCCATAGATGCTTATAAATTGCTTTAAGTATTCCATTGCAGTGTTATCACCAATTCGAATATATTCATCAACAGTATCAATATGTTAGTCATAAGCCAATATATGTACAACAACGATACACTTTTGCAAAGGTGATAAACTTCTTTTTTGTGTTGCATATAACTTTATAATGAACTAGTCATCGTGATTTTCAAAATAGGAGGACAGCGGAGCTACCTCTTTTCAATGAGATTCGACCTTTTTTCTAGTTAGTAACAAAGTACATAAAAGAAAACTACTTCAATTTCATGATCTTATCGTTGAAACAATTCATATAGTAATTCAAAAATAATTCAGAAAAAATTAGTTTTAACTAGATGACTATAGTTCAATTTTGTTCAATCATTTCAATTTTAGTATGATTCATTTATTTATTGTGTTTTCAGTGTTTTCAGGCTGATTTTACCGATCGAGTTTTCAGGTTGAGTTTGTTAGTCGTGTTTACATGTCGAGTTTATTGGTCCAATTTACATGTTGAGTTTATTGGTTAGGTTTACAAGTCGAGTTTATGAGTTGTGATTAGGGTAATGTTTTGAGATCAAATTTGCGGGTTGAGTTTTCAGACCGAGTTTACAGGCTGAGTTTCATGGTCGTGTTTACTGGTCGAGTTTATGGGTCTAGTTTATTGGTTCAGTTTACATGTTGAGTTTACGGATCAAGTTTACAAGACGTGATTACAGATCGTGTTTTTCGAGTCGAGGTTAGGGGTCGTGTTTATATGGGTTGAGTTTACTAGTCATGTTTATGGGTTAAATTTACGTGTCAAATTTACAAGTCATGTTTATGGATCTAGTTTACGGGTTTAGTTCACGGGTCAAATTTATGATTCTAGAGGTCGAATTAACGAGTCGAAGTTACATATCAAGTTTACGGGTCATGTTTATGGATTGAGTTTATGAGTCAAGTTTTCGGGTCGAGTTTACCGATCAATTTTATAGGTCGAGTTTGTTGGTCGTGTTTACATGTTGAGTTTACAGGTCCAATATACGGGTCGAGTTTACGATACGTGATTTTGGGTCACGTTTATTGGTCATGTTTATGGGTCAAGTTTACGTGTTGAATTTAGAGGTCGAGTTTATGACTAAATTTTACGTATCTTGTTTACGGTTCGAGTTTACAATTCAAGTTTATGGGTCAAATTTATGGGTGGAATTTATGGTCGTGTTTCAAGTTTTTAGGTTGAGTTTAGTGGTCTAGTTTACAAATCAAGTTTACTGGTCGTGTTTACGTGTTGAGTTTATGGATCAAAATTTTGGTTGAGTTTTCGAGTCGTGTTTGCGGATTGAGTTTACGGGTCGTGATCATCAGGTCAAATTTGTGGTTCGACTTTATGGGTTGTGTTTATTGTTCATGTTTACGGGTTGAATTTGTGGGTCGTGTTTACTGGTTGAATTTACTGGTCAACTTTTTACCTCTAGTTTATGAGGCAAGTTTAGAGGTCGAACTTACTAGTCAAGTTTACAAATCGTGTTCACCGGTCAAGTTTACGGGTCGAGTTTTCATACCGACTTTACGGTTCGAGTTTACAGGCTAAGTTTACTGGTCGTGTTTATGTATCAAGTTTACGTATCAAATTTACAAGTCGAGATTACTAGTTGAGTTTACGGGTCAAGCTTATGGGTGAAGTTTACGAGTCAATTTTATGAGTCCAATTTACCAGTCAAGTTTACACATTGTGTTTATAGACCGAGGTTACGAGTCAAGTTTTCGGACCAAGTTTATCGATCGAGTTTACTGGTCATGTTTAAGTGTCGAGTTAATGGGTTGAGTTTACAGGTCAAGTTTATTGGTCATCTTTACTGATCGAGTTTATAGGTCTAGTTTTGGGTCCAATTTACTAGTTGAGTTTATAATTTGAATTTACTGGTGAAATTTAGGGTCGAGTTTACATAATGAGTTTACTAATCAAGTTTATTGGTCAGGTTTACGGGTCAAATCTAACGGTTTTTCTTACAGTCCGAGTTTAGGAGTCAAGTTTTCGGCTTGAGTTTACCGTTGGAGTGTGCAAGCCAAGTTTACTAGTCGTGTTTATGTGCCGAGTTTTTGGGTCCAATTTCCAGGTCGAGTTTTCGGGTTGTGCTTGCGGATCGAGTTTACAGGTCATTATTACAGATCATGATTATTAGGTCAAATTTGTGGGTCGACTTTACAGGTCATGTTTATTGTTCAAGTTGACGTGTTGAATTTGCGGGTCAAGTGTATGGATCGTGTTTACGAGTTGAATTTACTAATCGAGTCTATAGGTCATGTTTATAGGACGAGTTTACGGGTCGAATTTACCAGTAAAGTTTACGAAATGTGATTACCGATCGAGTTTGGGTGGAGTTTACCAGTCAAGTTTAAAGGTTGAGTTTATTGATCGTGTTTATATATCGAGTTAACATGTTCAATTTATGAGGTGAGTTCACTAGTTTAGTTAATAGGTTAAGATTACGAGTCAAGTTTACGAGTCAATTTACGGGTCAAGTTTATTGGTCTTGTTTACTGGTCGAGTTTACAAGTCTAGCCATGGGTCCAATTTATTGGTTGAGTTTACAATTTAAGTTTACGGGTCGAGTTAACAAGTGAAGTTTACGAGACATAGAAAGTCCTCTATTTTGAGTCCAATTTTGGGGTAGAGTTTATGGGTCGTGTTTTAGGGTCAAGTTTACAAGTCGTGATTGCGAGTCGTGTGTTATCAGGTTAAATTTATGGGTTGAGTTTGTGGGTCATGTTTATTGTTGGAGTTTACGGGTTTAATTTACGGGTCATGTTTATAGGTCGAGTTTACTGTTCAAGTTTGTAGGTCAAGTTTATGGGTCTAATTTACAATTAAAATTTACTGGTCAACTTTAGGGGTCAAGTTTACAGAACGAGTTTACCAATCAAGTTTACGGGTGATGAATGCGATTCATGTTCATCAGTTCGAATTTGTGGGTCAAGTTTGAGGGTCGTGTTTATTGTTCAAGTTTACGGGGTTGAATTTAAAGGTCGAGTTTAGTGATCATGTTTATGGATCAAGTTTAATGGTCGAGTTTATAGTAGGGGTGGCAAAACGGGCTGGGCCCAACGGGCCAGCCCGTCAGCCCGTGCTAAAAGGAACGGGCTGGGTTGAAGATTTCAACCCGTCAGCCCGTTCTGGCCCGTCCCGTCCAGCCCGTCAACTTGACGGGCCAAAGTATGGGCCAGCCCGTCCTGACCCGTTGGCCCGTTTTAAAAAAATAAAATAAAATAAAAATAATTAAAAAGATTAATTTTTTAGATTATATATTTTAAATGTATAAATATATAATAGTATTGTAATTTAAATCAT
>Ga0214542_1001326_pt1 | contig 50428 bp, 14 predicted proteins | sample CNSS1metaG_FD_160096 | JGI IMG/M metagenome (GOLD analysis project Ga0214542, IMG submission 160096) | Root nodule microbial communities from cowpea collected in UCLA plant growth center, Los Angeles, California, USA - CNSS1 | ecosystem: Host-associated > Plants > Roots > Nodule | place: USA... | reverse complement strand
TATATATATATATATATATATAACAATATATAAAGGGGATTCCCCTTTTTGTGTCCACTTTTCAAAATACCGATTTTACCCTTGAAATATAACAATTTATTAAATTTTTAAAAATTGACCGTTATTTTTACAAACTTTTTATAAAATTAAATGTCTCTGCTTTTTTTTTACTTCTTTATTTATCAATGGTTATTCTTTTATCTATTTTGATATATTTCACTTTATTTTTAATAAATATAATTTTAATATATATATATTAACTTAATAACATTATAATATTATCATCTACTAATAATATCACGCATATTTAAAAAATTCACAGGCGCGCGATAGCGTATAATCTGTATTAAAGTGACGTATGATCGAAGTTAAATTTCCCGCTATAATCCACATTGGCGCCATAAGCTAATTGCGTGAGTCCAAAGCATAGTAAAGAAACGGTTCTATAAATGAGTAACTACGGAGAGATAAATGAAATTATTACTGAAAATTGAAAGCAGGCAACAATGGAAGACGATGGTGGAGAGAGTTCGAGTTTCGTGGTCGGTATCATCGAGAACAGAGCGAAAGAGGTTTCCTAATTCTATTCTCTGATAAACATTTTTTTTGTCGTTTGCTTTTGCTTCATTTTTTCTATTCAATCTTGCAAGCTGCAAGTCGTTTGTCGTAGTCACTTATTATTTCGTTTTCAGCTAGTAATTTTTACTGTAGTTGATTGCGTGAAACTCACATAACGTCCAGGATTATACTAAGGTTATAATTGTTCCTGTTAACTTGTACGCGTTGGGAAATTCAATCAACCGTTGGAAACGCAAATATAGATATGATTTTCAAATTGCTATTCCACCACATAATAGTTATTTTGTGAAGGAGTGGGTGTATCGGAGCTTAGTTTTAATTGTATCAAAATCTGTGTATTTGTTGTTTAATTTTCTGTCCCTAATTCTTACTTGTTGTTCCGGAGTGTCTGTAAACGACCAAAATTACATGCGCCATTTGGTGATCAATTTTTGTGTGACTAAAGCTAAACGCCATTTTAATTGTTCTATTTTTTCTGGGTTCTCCGGCCATTTATTTTACGATCTTTATATATATTTTTTTTCTTTTTTTCGAAGTTTGTATTTGTAGTAATCTATCTATCAACCACTAAGCAGTTCTTTTCTCGCTTACAGTCTTCTAATATTTTTTTAACATAACAAAGAAAAAAAGTTGAATGGAACATGGTATTTGATATTAGAAAAAATGTAAAAATTCTAGATTGTAAACTCTACTGTAAAAATATATCTTCCATTAGTTAATGACCAAGGGACTTTTGGTTGAAAGGATTTTTGTACTGTGCTGAGGGACATCATAGATGTTGAAGAAGAATCAGACAGATAGGCTTTATGTTGTATTGTGTTGGTTATCAGTTATCAAATGAAAACAGGGACGCACTGGTAAGATATAACGAATGGATTAAAGCAATTTTGAGATGGTTTGAATGCATTTTTTTGTATGAACTTTTGTGTTTCAGCAAATAAATTATTTTTTTAGTGCCTAAGTGGAATCAAATCAATCATCTAACAGGTTGGATTAGCTGCTTTTGATTTGAGATCAGCTTCACTGCACCTTTCTCAATATATTGAAACTAGCAGTTCATATCAAAACACAAAGACACTACTGCATTTTTATGATCCCATAGTGATCATTCTTCCCCCAAACAAGTTAGTATCCAATTGTTCGGCTGCAGTAACAGAATTGGTTGATAGATTTTATGGTTCGGTCAAGAAGGTAATATCACCATCTCTCTTTGTCCCTACATTTTTTCTTATATACTTTAAATGAAAAACTTTGGCGCATATCTGTCTACAAAGGTCATTTTCCTTGGAGTCTTTATTTATGCAGGTAGTGCTAGCCCGTGGTTGTTTTGATGACACAAAGGTTTCATCACTTACCTTTTGTCTTTCAGTTGATTTCAGGTTTTAGGAAGTTTTAACGATATTTCTTGCTCTTACATGCACTGAAGTTCTGTGCTTTAGGGTGCTATCTTGATAAAAAACCTTGCTGCGAAGGAACCTTCAGCACTTGGTTTGGACACTTATTATAAGCAGTATTATCTGTGTCTGGCTGCTGCTGCTGCCACTTTAAAGTGGTATTTCCAATACCCAAATATTCATAAAGATTATATTGAATGATGAACTTTGATAATTAATTGATTGCAATACCTGTATTTGATACATTTAATTGTTGTTAGTTTCTTTGATTATCTCTTGACGAGAAATTAAATCTTCTCTATGGCTTGGTATGCTATTTTTTTTTTATACCCGTCCTTTTTTGTCATAATCTGAATTCATTTTCAACTCTTAATAGTATAGGACAGTTTCCACTGTTTTGACTAATGTTTAAGGAAAGTTGCATAGCATATTCTGTTTTGACTAATGTTTAGTACAAAATATTTCCATTGCATTTTCTCCCCATTTCCATACTGTTTCCACTTACTAACATATCAAAGTTACATTATAGTATTATCAACTACATAAGAAATTAATAAATGGAAATCTCTAATTTAAACTACAATGTTGTCCATTTTATGAGTGTGTGTATATATCTATCTCTCTTTGATAATTAATATTAGGATATTAGGATATTAGCCAAGAAATGCAGTGCTAGCATTGAATCGAAGCCTTTGGAAACTTCAAGCCCTAGAAAGGCATATGGATTGGAATGAAGCCAAGGCTGGGATATGAAATGGAAAAACTCATAACAAGTGTGCTTGGGATTGGGAGTTGTTCCAAAAAGTGGAGGGACTTTCAATTCCTCCCATGCTACTCAAAGCCCCAAATTTCTGTCCCTTAAAAAGGAAAGACACGCATGCTCTAATCCATTCCATTCTATTATGAATCACTCTCTCTCATCTTCTTTGAAACACTCAAACATACCCTAAGTTACCTTAGTTATGATACAGAGAGTTTCTTATCAATAATACTGTCCATTGTATTTTGGGTAACAACATTTGAATATAAAATTTAGATAAAGGAAAAACAGTGTGTTAAGACATGTTCTAGCAGACAGTAAAAATGCCAAAAGTTCCGCATATGGTATTGAGAAATTGAAATCCACATATGAAATATATTCACGAATTTTTCATAATGTAAGTAGTTGATATGATTACCACATGTTTTATGGTGTATAAAACATCAGAACACTCAAAAGATCTTTAGACTGCCAGTGGACTTGATTGGCACATACTCAGCAACTTGCTTTATTTATGAAAAAAAAAATGACGATGGACTGTTAACAACATGCAAGTGCATAACTCGTATCTCGAACCTATGGAACTATAACATGAATATATGTTCTACATATAATGAAGCGTTTAAACTTTATCCAAAACAATGTGTAATTTGAAATCAAACTATGAAAATACTTAAGTTCACTCTACGGCCTAAGTGAAAAATTGCATCATAGAAGATCCCGTACTAGATATTAATTTAATATGGTCCTAGCGAGCGTACTATATTGAATTATTAGGAATTCTGAATTTTGACTTTGATTATACACACACATTGTTGTATTCTTATTGTGCTAGAGGAGGAACTTCAAGCGCTTAAATGTTTATGCTCTGTTCATTCTTGCTCTCCAAGCTTTTGGTGGCGAGTGAATACAAACTAGTTTGAAGACTAGGGATTAATGTGTTTGTATTTACACTATTTTAGCAAGTTCTTAAATGTATACATGCACGCATATTAAATCCTTATTTTGTATCGTCCGATTGCCGGCAATTAAGTTTTGACTGTACTTGAATAGGACGGAAGCAGAAAAAGGGATTGTTGTTACGAATCACTCATTGTTGGTATGTGTTCTGTTAGGCACGATTTTTTCTTATTGATTTTTTTAAAAGTTTAATAATTACTACTAATTTTAAGTCCATATTATTGTGCTTATCTTATCACTGACATTTTCCGTCCCTTAAAGGAAATAAGGTTGTACTTACAAGAATGCTACCCACAATTTTTTTTTTTTTTTTTTTACTTAAAACTCTTCATAACTAAATATGTGGTTTTAAATATATTTAGTTTTCACACAAGATGTTTCACTGTTAACTTCCAACCATTATCTGTCATTATTATTGTTCCTTTAGACTGCGGCTAATGTTTGAACTCTTATACTTTAAGTCTTTACCTGCAAATCCTGTATCTATTTTTATATAAATTTTAATCAGCACTTAGTACATGGAAGATTGTTCTCTATCCTTTGTGTCTTTCTCTATTTCAGGTCACCTTTAACGGATCATTTGATCACATGAATATCGATGCAACTAGGTGAGTTTGCTCGCTATTTTGTGTTAATAGCTGTCCTTTACTAATGAATGCTAATGCATTAACATTCAGATTCGTAGATAGAAAAGCTAAAACGTAGAAGAAAGTAAAAGGAAAAAGAAGTTTCGGTGGCGAGTGAATACAAACTAGTTTGCTTTCCCTTAAAAGGCACTGACGCAAACCAGTAACAAACTATCTTGTTATACAGTTAACGGATTGGATCCTCAATTTAATGCATTTGGTTTCTGCTCTCAATTGTTTTCTAACTTTGTTGACTTTGGCTATTATAAAATCATTAAAAATTTTGTGGCTGGGTAAAACCTTTACAAAAAAGTTGTAGTAGTCTTAATAGCCACACACTTTAACGGTAATAATAGTAGGAACCAAAGTGATTCAAATTTGCCCCCGTAGAAACTAAAACTCGTAAGTTTACCTATGATGTTAAAACAAGTTTAGAAGGTATAAAGAACAAATGAGTAATTAAACCTTAATATTTAATAATAAATTGGAAGTGTTTCTTGTTTGACTTTCTGAAATAGTACGGACACAGTCTTGTAAATCTATACAAGGAAATGGTTACATTACATGATGAAGCTGAACAAGGAAGTATATAAAAGAAACTCCTAAGTACAAGGTAATCACATTTAATAATAGCTATATAGTTAATTTAGAAATATGTCCCTAAATCACTATAATATAAATTTCTATTTTTTAAAAACCAGTATTTGTAAGAAAAATGCTAACATGGCACCCTCTGTGGACATTCTATCATTACTATAAAGACCTTAAATACAATTTGTGCACGAATAATTTAGGGAAACTTTTCTCATCTACTGATCATACATTCAGATTTTGTAACATTCCTAAAACTGTAAACTAAATTTTAGGAATCATAAACAATGTTCAATAATTACGTTGAATGTATATGTTGACTGCTTTTAAACAGCAGATAAAATCCTAATAGGGTACTGCATCTTAGTGGTCATGGGTTAATTTTGCAGTAACCCTAATTAGTGTTGCCTTCTGTCTTGTACTAATATTTATTAAGTGTAATTCATCAGCGACTCAATAAAGAGAAAATGAGACATTCTAAAATAGAAAGTGGGACTCAGTTTTGGGGAACCTCATGAGTTATATCCAGTAAGGAGTGTGCTAAAATAGTATGATGCTACTATTTCTATTTACAATTAATCTAGGTAGATGAAATGAATATTAAAACCAATGTGGCTGATTAAGGTTCAAATTCAAATAAAATATTTTTTTCAGCGGACAGACATAGTTAATTAAAAAGGGAGATTGAACTGATAGCCACTTTCCAGGGGATTTGTTTTTATAGAATATTCTTTCTGGAGAAGTATTTTGAATATAATGTCCAATTTACTTTTCGCTGTTATCTGTTAGTCTATGCTTATGAATTTCTTGGTTAAAATTAAATGACAGCGTCCATAATTTGGAAATTATTGAGCCATTTCATTCTACCCTACTGGGAACAAGCAAACAAAAAAGAAGTCTGTTTCACATGCTCAAGACAACAAAAACTATTGGAGGGTATGTGATGATTCACGCAAGTTTCTTCATGCAGCATTAATTGTTTGACATTGTACATTTGTTTCCTTCAGGACTAGACTACTTCGTGCCAATCTGTTGCAGCCTCTAAAAGACATTGAGACAATCAATGCTCGACTTGATTGCCTAGTCAGTGTCAATCGTATTTTTTAATTCTCTTTTTGTGCTATGCCATATGCTCCATTTATTAGTTAACATGTAGATGTGTTCCTTCCTTTATTTCCTAGCCTAACAATTCTCTCTATATTTTCCACCATTTTTACAATTCCGCCCAGTAGATTTCTGTCCAGATGTTATTCTTCATTAAGCTTCAGTGCTCTAATCTGAAACTTACTAATGTGTTAATAGATACACTCATATTTGTAGTCTGGTTTTAATTTTCAAGCTTGAAAACCACCTGACAGAATTTTAACCGAGTTCTTTTGTATTTATTACTCATAACATGCCCTCTAATATTTAATTTTAGGATGAGTTGATGAGCAACGAACAACTATTTTTTGGCCTTTGTCAGATTTTGCGTAAATTTCCAAAAGAGACCGGTAATTAAGAGCAGTAGTTGAGCAGATATCACTATTTAAGTGGTTTATACATCTTTAGTTGTAACGCAGAACTGTATGGTTTCAGATAGAGTCTTATGTCACTTCTGCTTTAAGCCTAAAAAAGTTATAGCGGAGGGCTTGGCAATTGAACGGGCTAAAAAGAGTCAAGTGCTAGTATCTAGCGTAATCCTCCTTAAGACAGCCTTGGACGCCCTTCCTTTGCTATCTAAGGTACCTCTCTCTCTCATCCGCTCACACTAGAATCAGTGAGGTATTCTGAAGGATCTGAATATATAAAAGAGGTTACAGATGATCATATGTTCTGCTAAAAATATAGGTGCTCAAGGATGCGAAAAGTTCCCTTCTTTCAAATATCTACAAGTCAGTTTGTGAAAATGAGAAATATGATCTTATTAAGAAAAGGTATGCTAAGATTTTCTTCTGTATGAGTATGTGCAACAGTTACGTGTTAGATGATGAATATGTTGTTTGTAAATCCATTGTCTACTCAAGTTATAATGATGAAAAAAAAAAATGATCAGAATATTCGGATAAAATATCATGACATGAAATAGTCAACAATTCTATATTTTTACCGATAGAAATTACTTTGTCCTAATTCATTATACTTTCACATTAACAATTGGTCAATTTTTATCATAGGATAAAAATATCTATTTACAATCCATTATTTTGAATCAAGATATTTGATAAAATAAGCTTTATACCCTATATGGTCATATGCTATGAGCAAAAATATTTGCGAAGTAGTATTCTGAAAGAAAAGCTTATATGCTGTATTTAATTCTAACCAAGACAAGAGGACCAATCAGGTCATGCATTGAGGAGTTATTTTTGTTGCAGGATAGGGGAGGTTATTGATGAAGATGTACTTCATGCACGTGTTCCTTTTGTTGCATGTACTCAACAATGCTTTGCTGTTAAGGCTGGCATTGATGGCCTTTTAGATATTTCACGAAGATCATTTTGTGAAACCAGTGAAGGTTTGATCATTTTCTTACATGAGTTTTCTTTCCTGTCAGTCACCAGTATAATATTTCTCCTAATGCAGCATATCATACATGTTTTCTAAAAGAAATTGGTGTTACTTTCACAGCCATCCACAATCTTGCAAACAATTATCGAGAGGATTTTAAGTTGCCCAATTTAAAGCTTACCTTTAAAAACAGACAAGGATTTCACTTTGTAATACCACAGAAGAATATTCAAGGAAAGCTTCCAAGCAAGTTCATTCAGGTTGGGGATTGAATTTTTGTTGCTCTTTGTTGATAAGTATCCTTTTAAGAGTTATGTCTTCTAAGAACCTAATGTTCTTTTGGCCTTATATTAGGTTGTTAAACATGGCAACAATATTCATTGCTCGACTTTGGAACTAGCATCTGTGAGTAGTTTGATTATTTGTATTTCATGAACGTAAGAATTCTATTGACCTTACAATATTGATGAATTTATAAAATAGTACCGATAACTCAAATTGACAAATTGTGCTTGTTGACTATATACCTGTAATTACTTACATAAAGACTTTTTACTCTGTGTACATTAGTTTTGATGAGATCATGCTCAGGCCAACTCTTTTATCCCAAGAAGAAAATGATTACTCTAATCAAGAATTGATTTCTCGTGATAAGTCATGTGAAAAGTTTGTGTATCTCTCCCTTCATAAATATTAAATAGGGGGAGGCCCTATCAAAGTTTGTGAATGACCATGAAGAAAGGGCTATTCGCTAGTTTTTCACCACAGAATAAAATCATGAAATTCATTTACATTAGAATACATTTCTGTTCCATCTACCTTCTACAAGTTTATGGAGATTCTTTTATTATATGAGCTAGCTCTTGTAAGTTGTCCTGTTGATTAGACATTTGGCTTTTAATAGTGGAAATCATCTTCTCGTTTTTTGGTTGGCCCCAAAACGGATTTGATTCCCAAACTGGCACATATTACTCAAGCTTCTAGCTAGAAGTATGACACAAAATACTGTTGCATTTATTTGATATGATACCACACTATAAGATGTTACTTTGTTCAGAAGCTTGTTTAGGCTCTTGAAAATATCCATTTACGTTTATTTTAATCAAAATTTCAGTTGAACGCTAGGAATAAATCTGCAGCTGCAGAATGCTATACAAGAACAGAGGTTTGTCTGGAAGGTAGAACTTGACGCACTGCCATTTGCCAGTACAAATGTTCAAAAGCTTGGCATGTATTCTCTTTGTTTATTTGTGAATGACTGCATATGTTAAACTACTTGTGTTGACTTCGGCTGGTGACAAGAAAGGAAACTAGTGAAATATTACTGCATTAGTTAGAAAATTCTGGTTGTTGCATTGCATTTATGCAACAAACATAATGCAATGTTTTTGTTATCACCATGTTTTTGCTAGCATTATTTTAAAATAACTTTCATGGCACAACTTAATCCAACCTCACATGATTAAATTGATCTAGTTTAGCATGTGACTGGTGTATTAAATTAGATTGGATTTTATCTTTTGCAGATGTTATCAATTGTAAAATTAACTACAACAAAATGATATCCTGATGAACTGATGAAGATGCTATCTATTTAGTTCCTTGGACTTGCTTTATCTCATGTTTTCAAGTATTGAATTTATATCTATTGTAATAGAAGAAAAAATGCAGAACTTATGGATAACATTCGTGAAAATGTCTCTGTGTTGACACTACTTGCTGAAGTCTTGTGCTTGCTGGATATGATTGTCAATTCATTTGCTCATATGATATCAACTAAGCCCGTTGATAGATATACAAGGCCAGAATTTACAGGTAATAAATTGATCATTTCTATAATTTTTTTGTTCATCAATGAACAAATTTGTTTATTGATATTTTTCTTGGATAGAGAATGGGCCATTGGCAATTGATTCTGGTAGACACCCTATCCTGGAGAGCATACACAATGACTTTGTTGTACGTAATGAACATATCCAATAGCCACTGTAACTTATCTCCACAGGACCACATTTTTCTCCCATAGATGTATTCTGCACCATTTTTGGTAGTAATTAATCTTTTCGCATTTCAGGCCAATAATATATTTTTGTCGGAAGCCTCAAACATGGTGATTGTAATGGGCCCCAATATGTAAGAGTTTTCTTTTACATGTCTAAGGTGTACATTTAAATAAAGGATGATTAAGGACAATAAAATTCCTATGTGCTTTGCTAGGCTAGAAAATGACCTATTCATGAATCATGACCTAATGCCTCTAGCAAGAATGTAAATCTCACAATGATGAGCCATAAGCAAAAAGGATAACAACCAATGTCTACTTAATGCCTCTTATATGAGCTTGTCACTTTGAAAAATCTGATGAACTACATAAGCTGAAACTAGACTTACGTTAAAAAAAAACATGCCTGGTGTATTTTCCTTCAAACAATGTCATGAGGGGCTAGCATCAATATTAATCATCATGTCTTTCTGATGTACAGTTTGAGGCTAATTATTTATGAACTACAGCAAGAAGTACTTTCTTTTTGTATAGATATCTGCTTACATGAAGAATATCAATTTTGAGATTTATTTTCTACATTCCCTTCCCCCAGGAGTGGAAAGAGTACGTACCTTCAACAAGTTTGTCTCATAGTTATTCTTGCTCAAGTTGGATGTTATGTTCCGGCTCGTTTCTCAACTCTTAGGGTAGTTGATCGTATGTTTACAAGGATGGGCGCAGTTGATAATCTTGAATCCAACTCTAGCACGGTACAATTTCTAAACACCCGAGTAGTGAGTCAATTTGATCCTGATCATGTGGTTTAGAATTATAGATGAAGTTATATGGATATGTAGTTCATGACAGAGATGAAAGAAACAGCTTTTATCATGCAGAATGTTTCGCGGAGGTAAATGCTACACCTTTTGATCTGCTTCACTTTACATACACACAACAGGCTTCTTTTCTTTTTTCTACAAAAATTTTGATGGACGCAGGAGTCTGATTGTTATGGATGAACTTGGGAGGGCTACTTCATCCACAGATGGATTTGCAATGGCGTGGAGTTGCTGCGAGCATCTTTTGTCGCTTAAAGCGTAATTTTTCTTTCGTTTTTATCATCCATATGCACCTCTAGTATCTTAGATTGTAATTCAATCCTAAATTAAAAAAAAAAAAATCCAATTATTATGTTATAAATGAATATAATCAGAATTATTTTTTGTTAAATATAATTTTAAGTCGTTAATTTTATTGGAATGAATAATGCAATCAATTGTAATATAAAATAAAATAAAAAATATGTTTGAAACTATAAGTGAAGACGCTGGTAGAAGTTATTATTATCGTCGGACCTAAACATTAATAGAAACTTTATTTAATGTTGATTAGAATTTTCTGTTAAGTTCGTCTAATTTTATATAAAAGAAAAAAGTATTTTTTACACTAGATTATGTTGACTGGAGATTATGCTATTATTTATTAGCATTGAATTTTGTTCATATTTAAATTCATCTACAATTAATATTTTTTTTTTATTGTTACTAAGTTTCCCGTTTTAAAATCCATCTTTTTTTATATAAACTTCAACTATTGTTTGAAATACTCTGCAAACTAAGTTTAATTATTCTTTTCATCTTTGTTATCGTTTAAAAATATTAAATTGGTTTTTTAATATTTTTAAGTTTTAATTTAATTCTGATTTTTAAAAAATTGATATAATTTGATTCTTTTTGTTAAATATTTTAAAGCAAATCAATGATTTTTTATTAAAATTAATGTTATAATTATGTTAATTATATTAATAAAGTAAATCATCATTATTAACAATTTTAATTTTGATGAAAAATTCTTGATCTATTTTAAAAAGTTTAACAAAAAAGATCATATTACATTAATTTTAAAAAATCAAAACCAAATTAAAATTTTTTAATTTTAAAAATCTGTAGGATCAATTTGAAAATTAAAAAAAAAAAAAAACTAAGTAATTAAACCTTTTTCTTAAGAGGTACCTGAAATCTTAAACATGTTCTTGGTTGCACGGTTTCAACTGATAAAAAAAAAAGTTGAATGGATTTGGTGTTAAATTGTTAATTGAAGGAAACCTTACAGCTGGTAAAGTTTTCATCAAACATCCAAGGAATATATCGTTGCTGTTGAACTAATCATCTTGAGTCATATTTTTTCCATCCTTCTTCAGGTATACTATATTTGCCAGTCATATGGAAAACATATCAGAGTTAGCAACTATCTATCCCAACGTGAAAATTCTTCACTTTCATGTGGACTTAAAAAACAACCACTTGGACTTCAAGGTGGTATTTCTATACTTTTTAAATAATAATAATATTAACAATCCTATTTCAGAATATAATATACTATATTTTTTAGCTAGTCAATTATTTATATAATAATATTTTTGAAGTAGTTGTAACTGTTATATTTGTTTCTCCTGTGCTTGGGACAATTGTCTGCGAGCCGAAATTCTGGTTTATTTAGTTTCAACTTTTTCGTTTTTTTCAATTTAGTTTGAGCTTAAGGAAGGAACGACACGTATCCCCCATTATGGGCTTCTGTTAGCAGAAGTGGCAGGAGTACCAAGTTCGGTTATTGAGACTGCCAGAACGATCACAAGTAGGATTGCAGAAAAGGTGTTTTGATTTTTGATTAGTTCCTTTGTGCATTTATATTCTTACATGAACGCGTACTGTGTGGTTTGATGCATTTGGTACATATCCATTGATGTTAGTTGTGGAGAAACTTGTACTAACATATTGTGTGGACTTGTTGGTGTGATTAGGAAGAGAAGAGAATGGAAGTTAACTGTATACAGCACTATTCAATCCAGAGGGTATACCATGCTGCACAGCGCTTGCTATGCCTCAAATATTGCAACCAAGATGAGGATACGATTCGCCAAGCTTTGCGGAATCTTAAAGAAACCTGTACCAACCATTGAACCCCACGTAAACCCTGGATTTACTTTTCAATAAATTCTCGTTTTCTCTATTCTTACTCATAATACTATACATTAGTTTTTTTTTTTTTTTTTTGGAAATAGTCTATCCGGTAAAGGATTATATATATATATAAAATAAAATATCTATCATTCGAGTTACAAGCAATAAATTAAAGTTAAACAATATGATTAATAATATTCTAATAATTTAAATTAAATTGCAATTGGTAATTTAATTAAAACGACGTAATATCATGATTTATTTAGAGTAGAGAAAAGCTTTTAATCGTACTATAATCTAGTAAAAATATGTTAGTTTCAAAACTTTGACTTAATCACTATTGTGAATTATACCTAATTTAATATAAATATAGCATTAACTAATATAATCAAGTCGACTAAGATTATACTTAAATTGATACAACAATTACATTTTTCCCTAGTTTAGGTATATGCAGTTTTTTTATATTATATATTTATCATTATCACTTAAAGCTAACACTTTTTTCTACAAAAAAAATGATGATACAATATTAAATAATTTAAGAGTATATTATAACAATAGAATTATCTTCAAAGATAAAATAGTATTTAATAATAATAATAATAATATATAAATACTATAAGAAAATTATGCATTACAAAAATTAAGAATATAAAAGATTTAATCATCTTATTTTAAAAGAATTGTGATAGAATCTTTAAAAATTAATTAAGTTCAGTTTCGATGAATTCGAAACCTTTAATAAAATTTTGTAGTTTACCAACAAAATTATAGTTTTCAAATTATAGTTCTAATCACGCGTAAACTTATAAATTTATACTTTGCAAAAATTATAGTTTGTCACATGTAAACTTATAATATACCATAAAATTTATTAAGAATTTTACTAAAAATTTATAAATTTACGGGAAATTCAAAATTTAATTAAACCTACCTCAACTAAACAAATTATATGGCTACAAATTTGAGAACTAAAATAGGCAAACCTTCACAGTATACAATGATTATTTTTCATGCTAATAATCTCTACCTAAACTCAGTTAATAACAATATTCACCTAATTGTACTTTTAAAAACACATACTTTATAAGAATATTTTATCGGCTATAGAGGTTAACTAAAAGGAATGGTTCAATTAGATTTGACAGTTGAAATTCACTGCCCTAGCCACTCTTTTCAAAGGAGTGGTAAATAAGCTAATATCTAGAACAAACTATCAGTTTAACATTATAAAAGAAAACCTCGACATTGATCGAAAAAGATGTATTGAAGCGTTCAAAACTCATTCCAAAGTCAAAAAACATCAAACAAGTGCTGTGTCCTCAAAATAGTATTTCATAAATTGAAGGAAAAATAAGATAAAAACACAAATTTTAACGGTAGCGGCGAAGTGACAGGGTGTTGTTTCTCTTCCAGGTAGCCCTGCGGGATGGACGAGCCTTGTGGTACAGATGTCCTCTGCCACGTAAACCCCTGTTGCTTTTCCCTGCAGAGGTGAGACCACGCAGCTCCCTGTGCTTATGCACTGGATTGCAGAGCCAATTGATTCTGGGATCATTTCTAATAGCAGCATGAGCAACATCTACCAGAATTATCTCGAAGTACTTGTAAGTCGAGTCCTGAAACAAACAATAGTAAGATTTTACCAACACCAACTTCAAAACCAAGTTTCAATCTCAACAAACAATGGTAAGATTTTACCAGCACCAACACATGATTCAAAAACAAGTTTCAGACTGAACAAGTGAGTAACAAACCTCGTTCACCCAGTAAGAGTTGAGAACCCTAAGTCCACCCAGCTTCCGTCCAGCTCGCTCCTCAGCAACAGACCTCTTGCTACGCTGGAATTTTAATTGAGTAACACCCTGGTTTGTTGGCTTACCATAAACAATACCCTTGGGCACTGGTCTCTTTCTGCCACCCCTACGCACACGAACACGGTACACAACGTAACCCTGCAGTGTCATAACCACAATCATCACTGGACTAAAACAAAATAGCTTTACAATTATCCAATACTCACAAACTACTAAGTATTATAATTGAAGGCATTTACCAAGTGGGATTATTTGATTGAAATAAGTAATTGAAACAACACAGTGGTTGAAATAAAATTATAAAAAAATTGTTACCTGCTTAGCCTTATAGCCCAAGCGACGAGCCTTGTCGGGACGGGTTGGCCTGGTCAAACGAACAATGGAAGGCAGCTGCCTGTACTCCCAACACCTCACCCGCTGCAAAAACCGCATAACATCAGACTGCTTCTTGCGCCATAGCTCTGAAACATACTTGTAGGCACCTGTGCCAATCACACCAACAAAAATAAAAAATTTATCAATATAAGTGTCGACCTTGATAACTAAACACTATACTTCAACATTTACAAGTGACAAAATACCTAAAAATTAAGAGGATAGCATACATATGATTAATAATTAGATACTAAACTGACACTAGAGAGTTCTTAAAACTAATTTACTGATAAACCTCAAACCTGTTGAATATTTAACTTCTAATAGATGTACGTGAGATTGCAAATAGATTTACACTAAAAAAATCAGACATGCAGCATAAACAACCATCTTGCTAAAACAATTAACTCCCAAAAAGGCTTAATCAATTTAAAATCCCTTGGATCTGACTATCGATTTTAAAAAATATACAGGGCCGAAGTAAACAAGGTTATCAGATCCTACACTTCAACTCTGTCGGCACAGATAACACTTCCAGCCATTAAACAACACAAGAGACGTGAAACTACAAAAAAATAAATAAAGAATAATTCACAAAAAGAGGACACGATTTCAGACCAGAAAAAAATGTACATTGCATGACTAAAACCTTAATTGCCGCAATCATTAACACTGGGAAACAATAAGAAGCAACCAAGTTGGTTGGACTTGGCGAACAGACGAGGGTCCTTCTCTTATATAAGCTTTTGCACTAAAACCCTAAACCCTCTTCAGGAGGCTCTACCGAAAAAATGGAGGGATGTTTAATTGATCGTTGTTACTGAACCAAATAATCATTCGCATTCATGCATCAGATCTAACATAACATAATTGACAAACAAAAACAAATCTTAATCCGAATGGCAAGGTAGACAGAGAACATACCCATTGCGCAGTCACCACAGTGGAAGGGTTCAACCTCACCCACGCCAACTGAAACCTAGGGTTTCAGAATGAGTTCAAATACTTTATAAAGCCACCGCTGCAGGTACAGGCCTTCGGTTTCACAATTGGGCTTTTATTTTTTTACTTTTCGGGCCAGGCCTGCCGTGCTGATTTTGGTTTAAACCTCTTTTTTGTGGACAAAAACAAAAGTTCAGTTTTATACCTTGGAAAAGGACTTTTTTTATATTACCTACTATTTTATTTCATCCTATAACCTTCTAAAATTAAAAAACAAATTGAGTTGAGAGGTCAAATAACCAATCACGTCAGTCTAATTCTTTAAAAAAAAAAAAAACTGAAGCTCAGGTAACAATATAATGACTAAAATGATACTATATAATTAAATTTAGATGTTCATTTAAACTAATATAATAATATTATAGACTTTCAAAAACTAAAATAATGATTTACTCTTAAAATTTCTGTGGCTAAACAAAAGGATTATAATTTATATGAATGAAATAGCATTTGTTTTAAGTAGTAAAAAAGTAGTTTAAGCAAAACAATGGTCTTGAGTTTTATGGCTATCAATAATTTAAATATTATATTATTTATAATAATTTACCAGAAAACAACATGATACTATGAAATAATTTAAATATTATATAGATTTGTTAAAAATCTTTGATATGTTCAAAAATTCTTTGAAGTATTTTGAAAATCTCTAACATTAATATCTTGATCTTAAGTATGCATACATAATATTAAAAGTTTATGCTTGTGGTGTATTGTTCCTTTTAGTACTCTCTCACTCCTTTACAATTTTAATATAAAAAGGAATTATCAGTGAATTAAAGAATTATAACCTATGTTTATACTCTGTTTTTTAAATTTAACTTCTAAACATAATTAAAAAAAAAAAAAAAAAATTTAAATAAAAACAAACTTAAAAAAAAAAAAAAAAAAAAAAAATAAAAAAAAAAAAAAAAAAAAACTTTACCTTGCCTCTGTCTTCGGAAACAAGGGATACATTCCATATGAAAATAAATATAAAAAAGAGAGTAAAATCATAGAAACAAAAATGCATGATATGAGAAAAAAATGATAAATAATAAATTATAGTCAAAAGTAAGAGTTTTATCACACAGAGAGTTTCAACAATACAAAAAAAAATGACAATTTAAATTGTTTGAAAACAAATCTATATAATATCTGAATGAAAAGATGCAGAGAAGATGGTATCATAGAAGGTGCACATTCATAAGATTTGGATCTGAAATAACTGAAAAAGCAAGAAGTGGGAAAGAAGAGATTAGAATAAGATCTAAAAGGTGTTAACATGATAAACATAGGTACTCTTTTGCCATGATGAATTTGTGCAGCAATAGAGACTAAATTTGGAATTTTGATCCAAAAGGTGAGAACAGAAGTTGCCCTAAGAATCCCTCGTTTTGCTCCATGTGTTTGAAACAGAAGCATTAGAGTGAATCAAATTGAAAATGATGAGTATTCATCTGTGACAGAAGCTTTTGGATGAATGTTTGTTGGTGCAGCATCTTGTATCACGTCACTGCAACAGAAACAAGGGTTTCTGCAAAGAAAAAGTGAAAGTTAATTTCATTGTTGCACTCCACACAATGCAGCAGGAGCAAGAAAAATCGATATCCTTCTTCTTCCCATTCAAGAATACTACTGTCTCTTTATTCCTTTTAATATCATCAACTTGTTTGAAATTTAAAAGGTTATTTCGAATATTTAGTTCTTAGTCTTTGTTAAAGGATCATTTCTTCACCTTTAAGACTTTTTTTTCCAACTTCATTTTTATATTTTGGTTTAAAAAAATTATTATTTTTACATCCAATAAAATTTTACACACATTTGATATTTATTATTTTACTGATCGATTCTTTCCTTACAAATATAAAGGAATGAAAAAAAAATTAAGTGAATTTGTGACAAAATGTCATTAGAAGTTAATGAGGCAATTAAATAAATCTAAAAAAATAATTGCCACATTTGTGAAAATATAAATATTTTAAGAAAGAGTAAACTTTGATCATGATGATTCAATCTAACTAAACTTTTATATTAGTGAACTAATTTTTTATGTATGATTAATATTTGTGATTTGATGTGATAAAATTATTCCAAATTATAAAGCCAACTTGAAAAAATATTATTTAAAATTATTAGAAACTTAAATGGTAGATTGTTTGTTGTTTGAATTATGAGAATTGCCGTAAAAAGTTGTAAGAAAATTATGAGTAAACAAAGCCTCCACCTCAAAGACTTTGTGTACATTGCAACTTTTTTTCACATGCTTATTCAGAATTTGCAAAGCAAAATGTCAGAATGTGGAAAAAAAATAATTATCTCGTTGATACCTACCACGTATAATATTATTTATTGAAGAGACCAAAACAAGACAATGTATATTTGTTCAATACTTTTTGGTGATAAAATAAGAGTGGTAAAAAATCAATAAAAAAACGAATAAATAAGAAAATTGCATGTATTCTTAAAAACTAAGAGCAATATTTTTTTTATAAAATTTAGAGCAAAATTTTGTTCAAAAAAAATTATATCATCGACCGATAACGGATGGAATAGAATGTTTAATAAATTTTGTTATGATAGATTTTAACTTGGCTATGATAGTCGGTTAGAAGTGAGTTTTAAGTCTAACTCAACCCTACAACACCGACTTGTAAGTAAGATTTGTACCTCACTCTTATATTATAAAATTACCTTATCTTTAGTCGATGTAGAACTTCCAACAGAGTCAGAAAATTTGTAACTCACCACGAAATTGATAAGTTATTAGATTGACTTTAATCTACATAATAAAAAAAATAATTACAATAAAAAGTTATAAAAAAAATAATAAAACATTAATAAAAAGAAGTTATTGGATCAACTTGAACCTAACTCAAACCTTTAATTTACGGATTAAGAAGCCATGTTTAATATGAGTCACATTTAAAGGTACTAATTTTTTTCTAACTCAATCCTACTCAACTCACGGTGATCTAAGTTCACTCACAAATACACTTTTAGTTTTGTTTTTATTCAGTGTAATAAAAACATGATCTTTGCCTTGAGAGACAGAAGATATATTAAATCCAAGCATTATAGGACAAGAATGAGAAACCAGGTACAACGTTTGAAACCCTAAAATCTATAGCCTTTTAAAAAGAAAGACAAATGAGTCAAAAAGATGATCGAATTGGGTGAGGTCACTTTTCATATAATATATACATTATGTCATGTCTATGTTTCCTCCCTCTAGATCTTCCCACTTTTGCTTTGATACCTATCTACTCATTTATGACATCATTTCAGGCACACTAAATCATTCATAAACATTTGTAAAATTGTTCTCATTCCGATTCAAGTTTGTCCCGCAGTCATCGTTAAGAATAATCACTGTATTTTTTAGATATTGTCCGTTTTGAAGTGTTTGAGCTCGGTCATAGTTTTGTCCTTAAAAGATGTTCAGAGGGTAAAGGAAGATACGAGTATTTAAACTTTGTTTGACCTCGACTGGGGGGCTTGTTCCGATACACACAATAAATTCCATATCGCTTAGAAGTCGAGGTCAAACGAAATTTAAATACTCCTACCTCCATCTGCCCTTTGAGACACCTTTTGAGAACAAAACTGTAATGGAACACAAACACTCCAAAGTGGATAATACTTTTGGAATAAAATATATTTTCAATATTTTAGGTAAAAAAAAAAAGTCATGCTCATCCAATCACTATTTTCAAACATTCTTGTCCTCTCAGGTTACCATGTGATTTATATGTCAATGGATTTCATAGAATGTTATATACTTAGCCGAAAATCGAATTTAAATTTTCTTTTGATATTTTCTCATTGTATTTTTAAAATACATTTATTTTAGTTAATTGTTTTAATATGTTTTAACCTATAAAGATTAATGTACGTGTCTAAAGAGACTTAATAAAAAAAATCTAAATTTCCAAAAATCATCTTGAAATAGATTTTCATTTGTATTTTATAATATTAACTGATATTTGTTAAACTTCTAAGTAAAGAATGAATGATTGATGAATACCTCAAAGTATTTATTATTATTATTATTACTATCTTTAACATCTTAATATATTTTATTATTATTTATTATTTATAATTAAAAATTAATTATTACACTATTATTAATATTTTATGTGTTTCTTTTAATTAGAAAATGTTAACGTTACAAATTCATTTTTAAACATAATTAAAATTTAAATGAAGAAATTCAATGTATTGAAATCTTATTAAATAAATTGTTAATTAGTATCTTAATGAACGTCTTTTTAGTTTCCTTTGAAACATACTTTTACTTAGTAAAGTTGCGTATCACTGTAATATCATCTTAGTAAGATAGAAAATTAATACCAAATTCCAAATTGTTTATAAGAAACTTATCAAGTACTCGTTAACACATTGTTGTTATACTTAATTACATGGATAATGATATTATGATTATTATTTTTTTTACTCTTATTTTTTATTTTTTAAAATAGTTTAATGTGAATCAATAATTAATATATCACTATCTTTTTCTTTAAAAAAAACAATAATATACACATAAATAAAAGACGATAAAGAAACACTACTAAAAAAATGCAATTTAGTCACTGATATTAGTCACTAAAATAATTTAGTCGCAAATTGTGACTGAAATAGTCACCGATTCATAGTAGTCGCAAATAGCGACCGATTTAGCGACTGAAAAAATGTACAATAACTTTAATTCATATAGCGACTGAAACAGCGACCGACTATTTTTAGTCTCTAAATATTATGTTTTAGCCACCGATTAGCGACCAAAATAAATCTTATTCTGTAAAATATATTTAATATGGTAATTAGCCACCAAATATTTTTGGTCGCTAATTATTATTTGATATGTAATGTTTTAGCCACCGATTTAGTGACTGAAATAAATTTTATTTTATAAAATATATTTAATATGATATTTAGCCACCGAATAATGTTGGTTACTAAACATTATTTAATATGTAATGTTTTAGCCACTGATTTAGCTACCAAAATAATATTTTTTTTATTAAATATATTTAATATGATATTTAGCCACCGAATATTTTTGGTCGCTAAACATTCTTTAATATGTAATGTTTTAGCCACTGATTTAGCGACCAAAATAAATTTTATTTTATAAAATATATTTAATATGATATTTAGCCATCAAATATTTTTAGTCGTTAAACCATATACATATTTTTTTTATAAAATTATGTAATTAGATTAAACTAACATGATAAAAAAATTTAAATTAGTATTTAATATAAATTATAAAATAACTAAATTATTTACTTTTACAATTTGTTGCTACACATAAGTTTTTTCCCCACCTCCACTGTCTCCACCACCACAATCACCACCAACACCATAATCTCTATCACCACTACCATAACCAACATCACCACCATCACATCTACTACCACCACGACCACGACCATAACCAACATCACCAACACCACGAACACCACCATCAGCACCACATCCACCACCACCACCACAACCTCCACCACCATCATAACCAACATCACCACCACAACCACCACCATCATACTTAAATTATTTTTAAATTTTATTGATATTTTCTTTAAAATTTATAAATTAAAGAAAATCTTAGTTCATCTCCTATTCAAATTTCCTTCTACTAACATTTAAAGAAAATAAAATTCGAAACCATTTACATCTCAAATTTAACGCACTCCAATTCGAAACTATTAATTATTAATATTCTATAATTGTTTTAACTTTTGAGTTAATTAATCAATTCATTCATTTAAATTTTATTTATGAAAATAATTTTAGTTATAGAAAAATATTTGTTTAAAATTTTGTTTTTTTATAATATAGGATTTTTATTACTATAAATTATTAATATTTTATTATTTTTATAATTCTTTTTAAGTAATTGCTGTTTAAATTTGATTGATAAAAATAACTTTAATTACAAATAAATATTTATTTCAATATTTTTTTATAGTATAAGGTTTTTATCGTTGGTTACTGATTATTTGATTATTTTATGTTCTTTTTTTAATTTTTGTGTTAATTAATTTGTTTATTTAAATATTTTTAATAAAAATAATTTTAATTTTAGGAAAACATATATTTTAAATTTTCTTTCTTTTATAATATTATATTATAATACCATTAATTATTAGTATAATGTTACTTTTCTAATTTTATTTTAATGAATAAATTAATTCAATGATTATTTTTATTCTTATTTTTTTTACGTTTATAATAAATCCTATTTTCATGGAATTGTAGTTAGTTTTAAATGATATAATAAAATCTCTAATTCCTAATTGGTTTAAAAATCTATTAAAAACCTTAATTTGACCCGATTCAAATACCGACCCAATTGAAAAATTGATGACACATAAAAACCCTAGTTACTGTTTTTCTAAACAATTTCTACGGTCTCTCAAACCAAAATAGGCGGCCACTCGCAACTCATTCTTCGTGAGACGTCTCAAACTTGCGGTCACTCAGCCGTCATGGGAAGTTTATCTGACGTCACTATGAATGGCCATTTTTTGTCTTCTTCCACAATATAAGTGCTTATTCGACTTCTTGAATCTCAAAACGCTTTCACTTTTGTGCAGGGGTTTATTCACTGCTTGGTTTCCAGTGCTTTTGACTTTGTTTGGGGAACTATAGTGACTTTGTAGACGGTGGCAATGTGCATATGGATTGTGTAATGGTGGTAGTGTTCTCCGTGAATGGTGGGTGTTGTCGTTTTGGTGTTGTTGTGCTTGTGAGATGAATGGTGTTGGGTGACGGCAGAAGAGTTGTCGTTCCGGCATGGTTGTGCTTGCGGGATGAATGGTGTTGTGTGGTAGCTGAAGAGTTTTGTACTTTTTTATTATTTTTAAGGATTTAGAAGTTACTGTATGTAATTGATTAGTTGTGAAATATTTTATAATTTTGCATTAGTGAATGAATTTTATTATTATGTGTTATTTTTTTTATTGTGGTTAACTTAATTTTTTTATTATTTTTACCTTGTTATTTGTTATGTGATTAACTTCAAATTATAGGATTTTGGGATGAAAATAGGAATCGAAGAAGGAGAACACTTAAACCATTCACAACAATAAAAATTAATTAATGAAAATAGGAATCTATAAATCTTTGTATTTATTTGTATCTTTAAATTTAGATATGAACACTGTATTTTTAATATTTGTTACTCTTAATTATATATTATAAATTTTTTACAATTGTGGTGTTTTTTTTTTAATTTAATGAGAAATTCTAATATATTTAGAATTGACAAGGTAGGAAAAAACCAATATAATCAAAATTGTATCAGTTGTAACCTATAGATATATTAGCAAGTATTATCAATTGATTAATTAAATTATTTAATTATTAAATTAAATTACTAACCTATAGATATATTAGCAACTATTTTATTGATTTGACCATCATTTAATTATTAAATTAGTCACTGATTTTGCCACTAATAATTATTTTAATTAAATTAAAATTTGTATTTATTAGTTACTGAATTAGCGACCGAAAATAGATTTATTAAATTAAAATTTGTCACTTTTAGCGACCGAATTAGAGACTTAAATTCTAGTGACTAAATTGGTCTCCAATGCTTTAAGGTGACCAAATTTTTAGTGACCGATTAGTGACCATAATTTCAGTGGCTATTTAGTGACCAAATTTCGATTCGGTCGCTAAGTGATTTGCGACTAGAGTTTTTGCCACTAGTTTTGTTTAGTCTCTATTTCGGTCACTAAACGATTTGCGACCGATTTTTGTTCATTTAGCGACCAAAATGAGTAGTCACTAAAACACATTTTTTTTTAGTGAAAATGGGACTCGAATAATGATTTTGCTGATTATATATATGATGTAAGTTCCACTAAATACAACGACGTGAGTTCAAATTATTTAATGGAACTCACACATGGATTTTTGACTCCACTTATGGCCACATAAATACCTAACACAAAAACAGATTAACTAAGAGACACCAAAAGTTAAGAACTCCTGAACTAGAAAACCCAATCGAACCCATAGAGTCCTTCAATGGAGAAGTTGAAGAATTCGTTGACATCAAAGTTAACTTCTGAGTCCCCACTTCCATCACAAGTGGCTTCTTTATGCTCTACTGCTACTTTTTCCTCAGTATTCTGAGTCGAATGTGTTGGTTGCGCCATTGAAGTTTCTGGTTTCACCATTTTCTGATGATTAACTTTTTTGCACAAACAAGTATTCCAGTAGTTCTTGATTTCATTATCTGTTCGCCCTGGAAGTCTCCTAGCTATCAATGCCCACCTTCACAAAAATGTGGATCACGATAATATCCATAAATAAAATATTAAGTATATTATTCCTAGTTTTGAATACGACAAAAACCTGTTTCCTAGTAGTTTGTGAAGCCTGATAATCAAATCCTCTTCTTCAACTGATATGTTGCCCCTCTTGATATTGGGTCTCAGATAGTTTAACCATCTCAACCTGCAACTTTTTCCGCATCTGTTTAGACCTGTTATGGAAGGAAACATATGCATGTCAAGAACAAGAAGAAGAATCAATGCATGCAAGTCAAAAAGCGTCAAAGTAATAATTTTTTAGAAAGATAATAAAAAAGTTAACCTGATTTAAGTGCAACAGTTTTCCACCTCTTTGCACCGTGAATTTCAATGCATTGAGCTAGTCTCTGATCTTCCTCCACGGTCCATGCTCCTCTGTTGTTAGTTTTCTTGGGGGATGCCATATATGAGATGGAGTTTTGAGGAAAGAGTTTGGTTATGGCATGGCATTATTTATGGGAGAGAGATTGAAGTTTGTAGGCTTCAAAGTTCAATGGACTCATCATTGTTCGTCACTCATTCAGGGTTCAAAATGAGATAAGAGTGCTTTAAGTACGAGGCGCCACTACTGTTGTCGGTTCAAGAATGAAAAGTACAATAATGTCTTTTGATTCTCCACTTCATACTGTAGTTTTCTCAAACAATATTCAATCATATTTTCTTTTTCTCTCTTTCTTCTATTTCTGGACTGAAGGGGAACACAACACAATCCTTTGCATGGCATCATTTTAGAGTTATATTCAAACATACATCTTATCGTAATGGTTACTAGTGTGTTTAATGAATGATAAACTGTATCATAAAGCGTACAAGTTGGATGAAAAATAACAGATTTTTTGTTTCGGATCATTCATATTTTGATCTTCTCTTCTGTTTGTATCCTATGTTGTCAAAACATGTTGAATGTTTTCGGAGATTGGTCTCACATAACAATAATTAATGGCTTTGTCCATATTGAGGGAGTGGGAATCCAGCAACATGCATGATAGCAGCTTTAAACAAACGTTTTGAACAGTGAGAACACAATTTTCTATGTTGAAAAAGGAATTTGTACTTCGCAGGTTCTATTGGCTTCTAATGCACTGTTCTGGTCTCATTTCAATTCTTCTTCCCACCCCACCTCATCATCCCTTTAAGACATTTCAAAACTAAAACAATTAATGATGAAGTAAATGTGTATTTTAGAACATTCTTTAAAAATTTATAGTTTCTGTTTTATCTTCTTTCTGTCATTTGTCTTATTTTGGCTTGGCTTCTCTCTGTTTCAACTTTCTTGTATAGTTGCGATAGTCTAACAGATAATTAATTCCAAAACTATAAGTTTATCTTTCTGTTTAATGTTGTTCAAATGTGTTAAGAAAATAAATAAATAAATAAATTATTGAATAAATCTTATATTAAAATGTGTTTCTACCCACACATCAAATCATATACATGTTTTTTATTATGACTGGTAAGAGTGATCAAAGAACGAAAGAGAGTTTTATAACAAGTGTTTATGACTTTCAGCTTCAGTAGAAACATATCAATTATCACTTGAAATTTGAAACTAAATATAAAAGGTTAAATTCGAACATTTAGCGATTAAAATAGTTTATTCTCTTTGTTTTTATCATTCAATTATTATTGAAAACTAAAAGATGTCTCTTTTAACAATAATTTCTTCTGATTTGGAATTTTAAATGGCTAATATTTTGTTGTTTCAATTACTTCACAAAATAAAAAATGTTTAGAAGAGACTAATGACTTCATTTTTAGTCTCGGTAATACAGCTAATGTTTTCCAATTAAATATAATTTTAATTAGTTAGTTACTTGTATGTTAGCCATTTAGTTTTTCTTTTTTATCAACAGGTATCTATATATCTATCTATTTATATAAGAAATGAATTCGTTTATGCATGTATGAAAAGAAGGATGAGGATATTCTTATTAAAAAAAGGTAACTACTTAAGGAATAAATACATTAATATTTTAATTATAGTTTTCTTTTAACTTAAAATACTAATATATATTATTATATATCATTAAAATGAGATCTGAAGGTGGTTTTTCAAGAGGATATCAACCTATCATTTTCACAAAAATATATGACTTATGCTTTCCTTTCTTACTGTGTTCTTTTTATCTTTGTCCTTTTTCTTCTTCCTTTTTCTGACATGGTCAATGACCCAACAAAAGTTGACCTTACTATATGCACCCATCGGTGAAAACTATAAAGTGGTGGATTAAGAAAGATACTTCGTGTTTTCCTATTTATTATGGCTTATTAGATAATAGGTTTAAATACCTTTTTAGTCCTCATTTTCGTAGTGTTTATTGCAGATGATCCTCATTTTGACAGAATGTTTAAAATGATCATCATTTTTACCGAATGTTTAAAATGATCCTCATTTTCGCAATTCGTGTTTTATTTGATCCATTTCTGTAACACCGTTTAAATCATTAACGAAGCATTGTACAGGTGGCACGGTTTGTATTAGGGTGTGTTACGTATACTGTACAGGTGTGATAATTAGATATTTGAAGATAAATAAGTGAGCTAGGGTTTTGGTAAGGAATGTTTGGACAGTTGGTGAGTTTTGACAATCTTGTTCCTCCATTCCCAATTGGTGTTGTTGCAATCTTCTTCTTCCTGCAATCCCATTATATAGGTATGTTACGGTCTCAATCTTCTTCCTTTACCTCTAGTTGTAATCGTTGGAGGCAACCGTGTTGTATCACTTCGTGCACTGTTGGTGATTCAACGAGAAATGGATTAATCCCGATTTGTAGCTGCAGAGAGATGTCAACTTTGAGGATGACAAGAACTCCAAAGAATATTGGTAGAAATTTTAGGTACAATTTGTTTTTATTTTTGTGCTAATAATAAATTGGTTTTAATTTTTGGTTTATTGATTTACAGAGTGGTGGTTCTAATAATGTGGGCTGCAACTTTTTCAAATGGTGGTGTTGATGAAAAGGATGTCATCATCATGACACAAATGAGGCAAATAATGATTTGGAGAAGTCATTGAAGGTTGCTGAGAGGAGGCTGCAATTAGTAATAGGGTTCACTTGTGTTGTTATTGTATTATTTGTACTGTTATTGTGTGTAATCTTTTAAATTCCAAACTGCTTTGTACTATTGTTAAATGAAGAAATGAATTAGTTTGATTATGTTGATATTAGTTTCAACATGTTCAAAATGACATCTTAATCTGAGCATTGAAGTAAGTGATATTGATATAAGCTTGGAAAAAGTTAAATTGATCTAAGTCTGGAAGAAATTAAATTCATAACATTAATTCATCCTCATCAAAATGCACTACATCAATGTTTGGCAAAAGTGAAATTGAACGAAGTTTAAGGAAAGTCAAAATGCAGTACATCAATAAAAAATTTTATATCAGAAATTCCAAAAAATAACTAAGACGTTTGTAGCTGTTATCATGGCCTCCTCCTAATCTGTAATTTCATCCTAAACTGCTGAGATGGTTCTTTTGGTGTTGGTAATGGTGCTGCTTGACTCTCCACTTCATTCCTTGGTGGTTGAGTTGTTTGAGTTTCAGCAGTTGGTGCATTCTCAGCAGTTTCAATAGTTGATGCATTCTCAGCAGTTGGTGCATTCTCAACAGTTTGGGCATCCGGTGCAGTCTCAACAGGTGTTGCAGTCTGCTCATCCACATGCTTATCTGTATCTGGGCAATTGTTCCTGTTATGTCCAATCTGACGGCATATGCTACATTTTTTTCTATGACCTCTTTTGCTGATTTGTGTGTTATCCTTTCTCAACTCTCACTCTTCCAACCTTCTTTTTTCTTGGGTCTTCCTGGTAAGATCCTCTTATGTGGTGGATGGATATCAGGGTAGGGAGTTCTTTCCCATAAGACTTCACCATTGACTGCTGGAAAGATGATGGATTGATATATTTCTTCGTAGATGGATCTCCTGAAGCAGATTGGTATGAAGTCCTTAACATTGACATTGATGAAATTCATTGCTGCAATAGCATGGCAGCAAGGGATATTCATCATTTCTTATCAAAATCCTAGCTCACTTATTTATCCTCAAATATCTAATTACTACACCTGTGTCACATGTACAATGCTCCGTTAATGATTTAAACGGCGTTACAGAAAAGGACTAAATAAAACACAAATTGCGAAAATGAGGATCATTTTAAACATTCAGTCAAAATGAGGACTATTTTAAACATTTTGTCAAAATGAGGAACATCCACAACAAACACTACAAAAATGATGACAAAAAGGTATTTAAGCCTAGATAATATGAAGCATAAGTGCTACAAATTACAACGTTTTCCACTATATTGTAAGAAAACTACGTACATCTTGCCGATGTTAATACAATAATTACATTAATTATTGTATATTATTAGGTTAAAGTAGGTTGCTGGTTTTGGGTAAGGGAGGAGGATTTGGAGGAAAAAAGTAAAATGGTTATATCTTGGACATGTTTTACATTAATTATATTTGGTAACCGGAAAGTATTTTCTATCTTGGAATAAGTTTAAATAGATGTAGAAAATATCTTTTAATAAACTTGTTTAAAATGTGTATAGATAAATGTGCTTAATGTATATTTTTAGATTTGTCTAATTAGTATATAGACATAATTGCTTAGTGAACGTTGTTAGACTCGTTTAATTAATATACGAGTCGTTTAACAAATGTATTAATATATGTTGCAAGAATCATTTAATCAATGAATAAATAAACTAGTCTATCCATATACTCTTATTGTACGTGTGAGGATCCACGAATAAAATCTACGGTCGATAGCTGGTATTCGCGGGTAGGGTATTTATTACTGACACGTAGTAGGTATTTTAATACTCGTTTATCAACGGATCAAGTGCGGATATCATATTATCCACACTCATTGGGATCTATTACACACAAAAAATTTAAAATTAAAATTTAATTTATATTTTATTAGATTAACTTAAAATTAAAATTTAATTTATATTTGATTTAATTTTTTTATTTGTAATTTTCTTTAAATTTTTTTTTAAATCGCGGGTATTTTGTAAACGGGTATCCAATTGGTAACTAGGCAAGTAACAAGTGAATTTTTTGTTGTGGGTCAGGCTGTGGGTATGTACTATCCGTACCTGATCTGACTCGTCCCTGTGTATAAACAAACATGTGCAATATAATATTGTCATGTTTATCTTATTGATGTATGGACAAACTCATTTAGAGTTTGTTGGTTAACCTGTTTAATTAGTGTATAGACAAATTCATGCCATGCGTATTCTTAGACTTATCTAATCAATGTGTAAATTGATTTATCTAACGTGTATTGTTAACCTTGTTTAATCAATGCATGAACAAACTTGTTTAATATTTTTTTGTTATACTTGTCTGATAAGGGTATTCTTAGACTCGTCTAATCAATGTATGAAATTACTTATCTGATTTTTTTTTATACTTATTTAATTAGTGTATGGACAAACCCGTTTATTATGTATTTTAAGATTCATCTAATAATTTTTGTCATACTCGTCTAATCAATGTGTAGACAAACTTGTCTAATGTGTATAATGTTATACCTATCTAATGTTTTTTGTTGTATTTTTATACCATATATTACTAAACTCGTCTAATCAATATATATTTAATAAATATTTCTGCACTCATATAATGACAATATAAATAAAATAATTGTAGATAATATTTTATTAAATATTAAATGACAGAGTTGAAATATATTTCCGTCTTTACTCCAAATTAGTTTAAAAGCAAATCAAATGGATAAAATGGAAAATAATTATTTAGAGAAACAAATTTTATACGACAGTGTAAACAATTCGTATTGTTAATAAATTTATATATAATATTTTATAAATGATATTATTTTGAGAAATAAAAGTAAAATATAATTTTTAAATTTAATTTTAGTAAATGATAGAGGGATAAAGCTAAAAATAAAAAAATTGTATAAAAAATAATTAATATTTTAAAATATAAGTTGTCTTTTAATAATTTATTAAATAATCAAGTCATTAAAAATTATAAAAGGATAAAATTAAGAATTAAAAAATAATAGAGAAAAAGAATATAAGTTATTTTTTAGTAATAAATATATTTAAAATACATTAGGAAAAAACTTTTTAACAAAAGTTAAAATGTATCTAAGAACACACATTAAATTAATTAATTATTTTAAAAATAATTTTTAGGAATGTATATCATAAATTAAATTGATTAATAAAAGAATTCTAACTTTAGACATAGTTAATGTTTCAAAGATTGATATAAAAATTTTAAATTTGTGAAACTAATAGTACCATTTAAAAACTAAAATAATAATTTATTATATGTTAAATGATATAGTTAAAATATAATTTAATTTTTACGGTAAATCAATTTAAAATAACAATTTAAAAATAATTTTTTTACATGGTGTAAACAATGTGTCTTGTTAAGTAAAACAGCTACATATTTAATTTATGTGAAAGATGTTTTCTACATCTTTTTAAATTTAGTCCTAGAAAATACTTTCCGGTTCCAAATGTAATTAATGTAAAACCTTTCCAAGATAGAACCATTAATGATCTCTAAAGAATATACAATAATTAATGTGTTATTGTATTAACATCACCAAGATGTAGTTTTCTTTCAATGTAGTGAAAAATTATGTAATTTATAGCACTTATCCTTCGAATTGTCTAATAACCCATAATTAACAGGAAGACACAAGAGGTGCAAATAATAAGGTCAACGGTTGTTGGGTCATTGACCATGTTAGAAAAAGGAAGAAGATAAAAGGCAAAGACAACAAAAAATACACAGTAAGAAGGGAGAGCAAAAGTGATATATTTTTAAGAAAATTGATAGCTTGATACACTCGAAGAAAATCACTTTTACATTTCATTTTAATAATACAATAAAATAAATTACTATTTTTTGCTGAGAGAAAAAAATAATATATTAATGTATTTATTTGTTAAATAGTTACTTTTTTTAATAAGATCACCATCATGCTTTTCCTACCATGCATATTTGAGCAACACGAACTTATTTCAGATATATACCTGTTGATAAAAAGAAAAACTTAAAAACTAAAGGTTAGCATACCAGTAACCAGCTAATTAAAAAATCAACATTTAATTACAAAACATTCGTTGTAATACTGAGACTCGTATGAAACTTCTTAACTAAAAAAATGAATTGAAAAGGAAAAATGAAATCATCAATCTCTTCAAAACATTTATTTTTACCACTCTTATAATATCACCAAAAAGTATTGAACAATTATATATTGTCGTGTTTTGGTCTCTTCAATAAATAATATTATATTATACAGGCTAGGTATCAAAGAGATAATTATTTGTTTTTCCACATCATGACACATTGCTATGCAAATTCAGAATAAGCATGAGAAAAAGAGTTGAAATGTACATATAAAAAAAAAAAAACATGAGAGTCTTTGGGGTGGAGGATTGCTTTGTTTACTCATAATTTTCTTGCAACTTGTTTTTATGGTAATTAGAGAGTTAGTATAAATATTTTGTGAGTGTGAACTCTGGTTATACAAAGTTGTTTTTAGTTGATCATGAATTTAAATTCAAAATCACTTTTTCTTTTTTGTATGTTGGCTAACTACCAGTAAGCGGCTACAAACCATTTGTAAGGTCTTTCCAAATGTTCCTCGAATTCATGGTTGTATTCCAACCATTCATCTAATGTGTGTATCCAGTATGATAGTGTAAGAGGATTGTGCTTCTGCAACCAATGACACCAATTGAGAATATAGACATAACGAAATCGACAATATAATGTTTGATAAATGAATCTAAAGCAAGAACTTACTAAATTGATATAACAGTCTCAAGATTCTGGCTATGCTAGTCCCAGCTATTTTTACCCTCCTAAATGCTTTCTTATCTGAAAGCACTTTCTTGCTTTTAAGGCGTTTCTGTTCGCCTATAGCAGCCCTTCAAAATTGCAAATTTATTAACATATGTCAGTTACATGTTCTTCACCACCAAATGATTCTAGTGTATAGAAGACACAAGAAAATTGTACCCAAAATAAGAAATTGTATTCAACGGAAGAAATAGAAAACATAGAAAGCGAAGTGCTATTACATCTTGGAAATTTTCTTTTTTTGCTCTTCTGAGGGAGGTGGCGGGACATATGATGCTGCATCAATGATTTCCTATTTTTTGCCAGTAAATACTCAGAAAAGCACCATTGCTAAGTAAAAGCCAGCTTTCAGGAACAAGAAAAGTTGTGAATAGAATCAATTTGTGTTGTTTGAAAGGAGAGGGGGAGGGGGAGATTAGATAACTTAAGTCTAACATCCAAATAACACATTATATCAAAGATTACCCTAACCAGGAGGAGGGATCCAGCATAATAATACTTTTCAAGGGAGACACTGGCATTCATGTTGTCTCATAAAATATTTTGCATACACTGCAATAAAACTAAGAAATTTCTCTTCCCATTCCGTATTCCTCACTAGTCCTTATACTGGATTGAAACAATTATATCATGGAATAATGGTATACATGGTTCGTAGTACAATTTGGTACGTGGGACAAGACTTTTCTAGATATGTGGAACAGGGGTAAACCCATTTGGTTTGCTATTTCATATGGAAGTGCAAGACATTAAATTTTACTATACTAATACATACTAAAATTAACAGCATATGAAGCAAGAAAGTTTTTGTGCTTGAACTAGGTACATATGAAAATCAACAAACTCAACAATGAAGGAAAAAACAGCCAATAAGTAATAGGGAAGCAAAATACAAAGAATTATAGTACAAAAATACACTTTGACAATAACACTTTAGCTTTGCTAAAACATTTTCTGAACAATTACAATAAAAAAAAATTATATCTAAACTTTCCTTATGTTACCTGAAGCTTTGCCAAAGCATCCTCAATGTTACCCCTGAGAGAAAAACAAAAATGGTAGAATAAGGCAACCAATCTTGCAACATACAACAGAAAGAGACAGCAAATAGTATAAGAGGGAAGAAACAAACTTCTGCGTTCTAGTTTTGGTTGATGAAATCACAAGATCCCCGTCCTTGTTAATACGGTTCTTCTCCTGCACAGAACCGACAAAACTAAATATTATTCAAAAAGACAAGGTATATGACCATTCAAACCAAGAGTAGAACAACAATATTTAAGGTAAAAAAAGGTTACCAGACAACATACACAGTATGCAATTTGTGCACTACTAGATGTACACATCAAATTTTAATACACAATATCTAAGACTTGTGTAAAATTTTGCAGCAGAAAATACCGTTTGCAAAATCTTGTCCCTAACCCTGTCACTCAACCAATGTGCATTTTAACGTTGAAGCGCATGTCCACCTTGGTGTTCACTGTCCACACAATAATCAGCGTAATGAGCCCCAATGTGGCAAAAAGAGATATAATAGGAACAAACAAAACATTCAAGGAACACAACCTTTATTGACATTCTGACCACCGGGTCCTCCACTTCGTGCAAAGCTATTACCTTTCTATCTCTTTTGTCATTTTTGTTTTAAATTGACAAATGGATAAGGAACCTATTGTGATTTTAGGAGGAGGAGTTTGGTCGGCGGAGAGAGCACGGTGTTCGGCTTCTTGAAGAACTTGGTTGACCTGCGACAGCCGAGCCGAAACTTTGTTGGTGCCATCGGAATCTGAGGAAGCGCATCGAATTGCAGGGCGCAACGAGCGTTGTAATTGGAGTGAGAAGTGCGAAGGAGGAGAAACCCGGGGAAGACTAAGCGAAGTAAAGGGAAGTATCGAAGAAGAGAGTTGCAACATCTCCTTCACAACCAATACCATTTAGTAGTGCCTGCAGCCATGGCTCAAACCTGTCCAATATTTCAAATAGATTTACACTACCAAAATCAGACATGCAGCATAAACAACCATCTTGCTAAAACAATTAACTCCCACTCCAAAAGGCCAATTTAATTTAAAATCAACTTTAAAAAATATACAGGGTAGAAGTAAACAAGGTTATCAAGATCCTACGCTTCAACTTTGTTAGCACAAATAACACGTCCAGACATTAAACAACACAAGAGTCGTGAAACTAAAAAAAAAAAAGAATAATTAGGCAATATTTCAGACAAGAAAAAATTGTGCATTGCCGGATTAAAACCTTGATTGCCGCTAATACCAGTAGCAAAAACAAAGAATCATTAGCACTGGGACACAGCAAGAAGCAACCAAGATGTTTGGACTTGGCGAATAGATGACGGTCTTTCTCTTAATTAAGGTTTTGCACTAAAACCCTAAACCCTCTTCAGGAAGCTCTACCGAAACAATGGAGGGAAGGTTAATTAACCGTTGTCATTGAACCAAGTAATCATCCGCATTCATGCATCGGATCTAACATATCATAGTTGACAAAAAATAAAAACCTACAGTGATTAAGTACAGAATTTACTCACCTTTTTTAATTTTTGGAAAATCACCGAGAATGTTCTGCATAGAAAACAACCCAAAACTAGAAAAACACAACAACAATTAGAAAAACAAGTTGAGAGAAAAATTTAGGCCACATTTTCGATACTTAGCACACGCATTTTAAAGGCTGCATTTTATATAGATGTGCCATAACGCATCAACAACACTTCTTGTCACTTCTTGTCACTTCTTGTAATTCTTGTAACTGTTACCTTTGTAATCTTTAAACCACGATTATAAAAAAATTACCTTTAATATGTTTTTACAACACTTTTATATCGGGATGGATCTATTTCAGTGTTCTCTACAATAAAAAAAATGGTATAGTAATTTTCACTTTCTCAACTAGTTTATCACTTGTGGTTAATTTTTCTTCAATTTTTTATTAACATGATTCTATTTTAAATTATATGCCTAATAACATTAAATGTTATTAACAAACTAACTAAATAAATTGTTTATTTAAAAAATAAAAATTAATATTTAATTAGGTTAATAACAAGACAGTAAATTTTAAATTAATATTTAATGTAAATTATGATTAACTAAATTACTTACTCTTACAAATTATTACTACATATTTTTCTTATTTAAAAATAAAAAAATAATATTTAATTTGACTAAATTAGTTGATCTCTTATAGAGTTTATCATATAATTTATTGTTGATAATATTTATTTAATATATTTTTTATTTAAATTTGTTTTAAGGAAATATTTATGTTTTAAAATTTATCTTTCAATTTTAAAAATTAGTTATTATTTTAGAATTAGGAAATCAAGATCGAGACATTATAAATAATATATATTGTAAAAAATAAAAATAAAATTAGTAATATACATATTTTGGGTTGAAAATTTTTGAAGAGGAAAAATAAAACTTAATCGGATGTTGAGATTCGATTCTAAATAAAAAAAAGTTTAAAAGTATATCGAACGTAGAGATTTGGTCAGAGAAAAAAAAATCATATTAAATGTCGACATGATATTTGTAGAACAAAATAAAGAATTGGAAGTTGACATTAGTAGAAAAAAATAAAGAACGGAACGTTGATATCTATAGGAGAAAATTTTGGGAGTAAGATTAGTTACATGCATTAAATAAAAGAGAGAGAAAATGTATTTAGTAAAGGATGAAGTGGAAAATTAAAAAAGTTTTTGAGAGTAGCGAAGAAATGTATAAAGGTGCAGGAAGGAAGAAGCCCCAAATAGAATAGTAGTTCCAATTGAAAATGTTGGGCTCATACGCATCTAAGGCCCAATCTAAAACATGAGTTATAAATGAAAGTTGGGTTTTTAATATTAAATAAGTAAATATTATATATTTGAGTGCTGAGGGATTAAGTATAGAAAGATATTGTTGACATTTATGCAGCTGTTTTGTTAGGGAAGTAGAATGAATGACACTGATGCTGATGGAACTATCTTTTCTGATATATAGAGTTGCCATGTTTGGGATGACTTAGGTAGCTACCATGCCCAAACACATGCATTAGTACCAACTTCGCGGCTACGTGGCCACACTCTGCTGGCTAACGTCAAATGAAACCAATAATAGAGACACCCATTTCACTCGTCCCCACACTCCTTTTCGTCAAATCACATTCTCAATCTAATTATCATAATTCCATAATTAACACCCAAACACGGACATCAATACAAAACTATTTATTAATAACACTAACAATAATACAATTTCCGTGTAACAGTTTAATGAGATTAATTTATAGGAAAAAAAAAAGAAGAGAAGGCATTACTAGGGTTAGCACAAGAGTGGATGGTGAAGAAGTTGAAGAACATTATGCCAAACATGCCTAAAGAATTATGTACCCAAGTTTTTTGAAAAAAAAAGAAGGAAGAGACAAAGCAAAGATATATATATATAAGAGAATGGAAGTTCATATTTTTAAAGTGAAGAGTCCCATGGGAATGGAGGGTCATCGAGCCGAAAAGCAGAGTCAAGATATTCAGGTGCGGCTACGAGCCACGACGCGGAATAACCAAAGCCACCTGCACTCTGACCTGAGTCCGCTAAAAGATCAGGGAGGTCGAAGAACGCGTCATCCCCATCGGGCATAATCTGGGCTTGGGTCTGGGCTTGGGCTTGAGGCCGGGCCTGAGACTGGGCCTCGCAATTGAGTGCAGCAGCTTCGGCGGCGGCGGCTTGGATGTCTTTAGGAGAAGTGGTGGGCGGGCGGGGAAGGTGTGAGGCTAGTTCGGGGAAATTAAGGAAAGCGGAAGTGCCTTTGATGGTGAGCGCCGCCACATCGTGGGCTCGAGCCGCCATTTCTGGCGTGGGGAAAGTGCCGAGCCAGATTCTGGACTTTTTCTTGGGCTCTCTTATTTCTGATACCCATTTACCCCACTGACGCATGCGTACCCCACGGTACATTCGGTGTTTCTCCTCACTCTCTCTTTTCTTGTTCTTCTTTTTCGCTTCGTCTGCTTCATTTTTCTTCTTCTCTTCCATGTGGCTGCGGTTAGATTGGGAAGTTATGGAGTGAATGGAGCTAGGTGGCTTCAAATAATGCTTCCTGCTACTCTCAATTTTTCAACATTAAGAAATGGGTCCTATTCCAAGAGAGAAATCGCATTTTTCGACTACTGAATGACAATTTATGAATTTTTTTATTGTATTTCTTGTTTTATTATACTACAATGTTTCTTTTATAATATATTATTGCAAAGTTATATAATACATTTTTTTTTTAAATTTTCATATCAGAATCCTAAGCTTTACAATATATTAAACCGGTTGTTTTATACATTAATTTATGCATATAAATGGCAAATAGCATATGATTTACCATTTTTTTTATACACATGTTCCAACCGAGTTATGATTATTATAATTTAACAAAATTTCAAGTATATGAAATAAACAATAATAAAATAAAATTGTTAAAATAACTTTGGATAGTTTTATCAACAAATACACTGTTTTTATTGAGTTTAAATAGTTAAAAACTGTTAGTCTGAAAATTTTCTAAAAAATTAAAATCTGAGTCATTGTAATAGTGGAAAGTTAATTAAATAAAGTGTGGTACAAAAGTGTAACTATCACACTTTGATGCAAACTAATGGCGTCGTGTTATGCATAAAGTAAAATCATTTTTGTAACTTAATCGATGTTCATGTCCAACATTAGGTGTCGCTCTGTACACGCCACTGTCTTTATCCTCAATTAACAATCTCGGTTTTTAAAAATGGAGAAACAAAAATAGCAAAAAGAAGAAAATAATGCGAACCACTGAGCCAAGATCATTTTATTTCACTTTCATCAAACAAAAAGTTATTTTATTTTATTTTCAATTTCGCACGTGTTTTCTTTTTCTGTCGGAAGAGAAAGATTAAAGATTTTTTTAAAGGAAGAACATAAATAGGCGGGCCCATAAAAATAATACTAAATTGTATACTTGTCCCCAGACAGTAAAGCCATTGTTGTTTATATGTAAGAAAAAGAAAATAGTAATTAATATCCCATCATAAATACTGTGGTTTGTACACAGTCTATGTCGTTAATTTTTAAATTTAAATCGAATATTTTATTTCAAAATGTTATCTAATAATTAAGAGAGTCTAATAAAAGTAAATAGTTATTATTTTCAAGTAAACCCAATAATCCATCTATTAGTAAGAATTTGGTTTCACTAAATAAATAGACACTCAAAATTGATTTTGATAATCAAAATTATGATGATAAATTATTTGGATAATATTTAAAATTAATTTTAAGATGACGAATTCAAATTATGTTGAAGCAATTATTTTTAACTTTTCCATAACGCTAATTCAAACACACACTGTGAAATTAAATCTCTTTAATGTTGTTGAAAATAAAATTCGAATGAACACACTACTTTTATTTTTTCATTAATATTCATTTTTCATTTTTTTATTTTTTTTCATAAATATGTTATCTTTCTCTGGAGTAAAAATATCCTTTACTATTTCATATTTATTTCATAAATAATTCCAAATGTCAAGTTGCAACACGCGTAACATTGTTGTTTTTTATACCTTTTCCGTTAAGTATTTTATGGCGATTTAAAGAGTATTTTAAATCGTATATTTTAAAGTATTTATAACAATATATAAAGGGATAATTTTTTTGTCTATTTTTTAATATACCGATTTTACCCTTTAAATATAATAATTTATTAAATTTTTAAAAATTGATCGTTATTTTTATAAATTTTTTATAAAATCAGATGTCTCTGCTTCTTCCCTTCTTTATTTATCAATGGTTATTTTTTTATCTGTTCTAATATATTTCACTTTATTTTTAATAAATATAATTTTAATATATATATATATATTAACTTAATAACATTATAATATTATCACATGTTAATATAATATCACCATATTTTTTATTATAATAACATTATAATATTATCACATGTTAATATAATATACACACAGGCGCTAAGCGCGATAGCGCCTGTGTTACGCTAGTTTGTATAACATATTATATATATATATATCCTAAATTAAAATTTAAGAAAAACTATAATTAAAATATTCAATATCAATAAGTATTTCTTTTATTGGTAAATGCATTTTTTTATTTGTCATTTTTGAACTTTTATTTTTACATTACACTTATTTATTCTAAAAAATAAAATGATATCATCTTTTTTTTTATTAAAATATATTTTTTAATTTATTATTCATCATATACACGAATTTTTATAAATTTTTATCTCAAGTTAATTCAAAACACATTATTTTTCTCTTAATCCAAAACACATTAAGTTTTTGGTTTTCAACTTTTAGTCAAAATTGGAATTAGTTCCTTTTAAAATTTTTGAATAAATTTAGTCCCTGATATTTAGAAATGCATAAATTAAGTCTTTTAAACTAATTTTTTAAAGTTATTTGACATTTCAAACGTGTTTTTCAACTAATTGTGAACAAAAAATATGTAAAACGATATAAACAAACTAAAATACAATAATGAAATGTGTTTGAAATGTAAACTAAATTTAATAAAATTTGATTAAAATAATTAAATTCACGTATTTACAGAGTTGCGAGATTAAATTAATTTAAAGATTTAAAAAAAAACTAATTCCAATTTTAATTAAAAGTTGAAGGACAAAAAATATATTTAATTTTTTTTTCTTTTAAATATACTCAAACCTATTTTTCAAATCCATCATAAAAAAATATCTATCAACCACCAAAATATTTGGAGTAAAAAAAAGGCCAACGAAATGACAAAATTGAAGTGGATAATCTCCTTGACACTTCTCCGATCGTAATAACTCTTCAAAACGACTCTGGTTTTCGTTTCCTTTCAAAAATAAAAAATAAAAAATTACTCTCCACATTCAAATTTTACCATTTCAACTATTCCAAAATTTGACATTTTAGCAGCAGTATTAACTTTTTTCATCTGTTGAGCAAAAGTGTTTTTACCAACTAACTAAAATTCCTAATTGATTAAACACTAAAATTAATTTTCTGTATTTGGAAATAAGGTGTCTACAAACAAAATTTCCTTTCACTTCTACAAATTATACTTAACTACTAGAAGTATTTAGGTATCAGTCTTTATATTAAATAACACCTTTCATTTACAAAACCTTCAAAAATAAAATAAAATAAAATAAAATCATTAATACAAAATTAACACTTATCTGAAATGAAAAATATCATTGACTTTACTACTTATTATCTATGAATTATGTCAACATAACACCAATATTTTAATTATTTTTTATTTTCTACAAATTAAAAAATAAAAAAAAATTATAATACAACAAGAAAAACGTAATTTGAATTATAAACTTTCTATTGTATTAATTAAAAATATTCTTTACTAAAACCTCATTACATGTAGAATCAACTTACCGACCAAATTTAGGGAATAAGACTGTAACAACACATTTAATTAAGTACGAGAAATTAAAGGAATGTTACGGGAAAGATAACATAAAAGTGCGTCTGGGAGTTTTAAACTCAACTCCATACAACCCATGGCACACCACGATGCCCAGAAGAAACTAGCTAAAAAATTTACCAAAGTACATAAATCCAATGACGGATAGATACATGGGTCACAACCCTAAATAACTCATATGAAAATATAAACTGGTCCACGCGGACTAGGCAGCGGAATCTCCATCCCCCTGTTGCTTACGGGTGTTCCTCGCATCTGCTCACACCAACAAGTTGATGATCATTGCAAAAGAGAGTACCACACAACAGATCACACAACAAAGAAAGTATGGTAAGCTAGAGCACAAAATCATTTCATCAAAAGAGTTAGATACATATACACAGTCCATCATACATACATCACACCAGCATGTTACGACCTTCCAAACATACACTACGACTCAACTCGACTCATCCGGATACGTATAACTTGGTCGGATTCAGCAGACACTTGCACTTGTGGTGGATACCTCTACTCACCCCCGAGCTATGTGTTACAAGTGTTATAATGAATCAATATTCCCTCACCACAAGGTTAGCCCTTAATGAATTTCGGACCTCTTGCTACTCTCACCACAAGAGTTAGTCCACTCTAAGTGAGACTAACTGACCCCTTAGAGTGTCAGGATGCGACCTTACCTTGAATCCTTACCTAGTTATACAGATGGGGCACCACCATGGACACCCACTACCAGGGGCCATGGGATTACGTCCCAACCACTGAAGCGCGACCCCGAAAGTCTCACCTAGAGACCCAAAGAAATTATGCACTGACACATACAAAACATAACCACGCAGCCATAATAATATTCACCATGCATGCATACGTTAATTGTACCAACCTTTAAAGCCAACGCCTTTCATGTTCCAGGCCCAACTCATTTCATCTCATTATGAACCATCCATGTACCAAGGATTTCTAAGTCATATCGTTATCATGCCTCTTTCATACCAACCATTTCATTACAATCTCATGCGAAACTCATGTCAACCCATTATTCACAATTCATGACTTGCATCACTCAATCATACTCATTCATATCAAACCTTTAGCACAATACTCAAACCAAGCAAGCATCATCCATACAAAGTCAAGAAAACAATCTCACATTGCACTCTCTCGCCCAGCACCTCGCTCAAGCTAGAGGGTCTCGCTCAGGCGAGACATGCTCGCTCAGGCGAGTCCCCTTCGCCTAGGCGATGGCTCGAGAAGGCATCAGGAAAACCACGCGGGATCTCGCTTAGGCGAGACCCCTCTCGCCTGGGCGAGATACTCGCTCGCTCAAAATTCATGAGCGGGTCGCCTGGGCGACCACTCGCGTAATAGGGTTTGGGCGAGTCCCTATTCATCTCGCCTAGGCGAGATTGACCTACTTGGGCGAGATTCACAGGTCTCGCCATTGTTTCCTGCAACAGATCCACACTCCAATCCAAACAACATACCCATACAACAGTTTCAAGTGTTCAGAACCAAAATAGCTACACACCAACCACGCAAACTCGAAATAACGGTTAAACAACGAAGGAAACGGAACATATGAGTAAGGTCTTAGCTTCCCTGCCTGGAAATAAGCTAGCAAAAAGACCCAAAACGATCTTGACCCTAAACAGCGGAACGCAGTCCTCGAGAGACGACTCCAAGATGTAGGAGGGGAAACTGGTTCGAACTTGCGTGCTCACGATGGTACCCAACCCTAGCAGAGGTAGAAGACGGTTGCGGCTCTAATGCAAGGACAACAGTTTTTCTGAAAATGTGAGAAATGTTAGATTTAGGGCAGACCTAGTGACCTTATCTGTTGGGCCGATCTTTGGCCCACTTACAAGGACAACCCACTAACTTTATGGCAGAAAAAGGATAAAAAAATTTTAATGGACCTTACAAAGACAATTTCACTAAAATAAAACATTGGTCCTTGTTTTTTCTAGTGCAGGAAAATTGTTATAATTAGTAATGAGGTGGACAATCTTATGCCAACCATCACATTATACTTTGATTATGAGAAAATAATAACAATTTATTAATCAAATTATCTTTTAAATTATTAAAAAATACATTTAATGTGAGTTTCAAAAGTTAATTTTTTTATCACATTTCCTATTTTCAAGTAAAAATGTTTCAGAACAAGCCAACACTTCTAAATTGACAATTATTTCAAACTAGAAACACATCATAAAATCAATATATACTTTTGGAATTAGGACTAAACGTGATTCAAATTATTCACAATTTAACATTGTTTCATTTATTGCTGAAATCACTGAAATAGAGTAACGCATAATAAGAGAAATATAGTAATTAGTTAATAGAATTTAGACTTTTTTTTATTGAATTTTCGAGTTAGTCTTTAGAATACATTGATTTTTCGTATTATAAAATATATTAGATAATTTTGAAGGAACAATATAAAAACAACATTATAAATCCAAAAATTCAATTGAGAACACTTTTTGTATCGTTCACTTTTGACAAAAAAATAATAAGTAATAAATAGTGTCAAAGTTTTCCATCGACTAATAACTTCCAAAAAAAATCAATTCATTATTGGATAATTTAAGACTATTTTAATCATGTTAAAAGTTAGTTTAGAATAAATAACATGCGCAATAACAATGTATTTTCAATCGCCATATACGATAATTTTTTTAATCTTTGCAACATCTGTCTTAAAAATGTATGCATGCCATTACTGATTAATGAGTCGATTGTTTAACACTGTATACATTACCAATAGAAACTATATTCCTTAATTAAAGGATTACATATATTTTTATTTCTTAATTTTAAATGATTTTGGAATTAATTTCTTTTAAAATTTTATATCAATTTAGTTTTTTATTTTTAGAAATATGTAAATTTAGTCATTCTTATTAAATTTTGTTATATTTATTTAATATTTTAAATGCATTTTATGATAATATTTGAGTTAATATTGAAACAAAAATGTGTTAAACAATATAAACAATTCAAATACTATCATAAAATGCGTTTGAAACGTCAGATAAACTTAACAAAATTTGATTAAAAGGACTAAATTTACGAATTTTTAAAGATAAATGACTAAATTGGTCAAAAATTTAAAAAAAAAAAACTAATTTTAAATTTTACTGAAATTTGAAAAACAAAAATATATTTAACCATTAATTAAATTCATATTTGAAAATATAAAATAATATAAATTAATAATTTAACACTTCACTTCAATTAAATATTTGGAAAAATGTATCGTTTTTGTTTGAATTAATTATGAAATTACTGAAATTAGTTGGCAAAAGTGTATTATTTGTTGGGTTGCCCCATTCATTTGTGGTTAATTAGATGTCCTACATCTTTAAATGCTATTCACTGATATGGATTTAGCTTTTTGATTGATGTGATGGATTAGCTTTATGAGGTGGAGCCACTGTTACAACCACTCCTATTGTTTACTCTCATTTTTTCATATTGAATGCTGAGAAGAAACATACAAAAAGTAAAAAAAGAAAAAAAAAAGTTAAAATATTCTGTTCTCGTTTTTATTGCAGAATTTCAATTTGGTCATCGTATTTTTATTAGTTTCAATTAGGTCATTTTTGTTAGTAGAAAACTAACACCGTTAAGTAGGTGTCACATGTTAACTCCTCATTTTTTTTGAATTTTTTTTGAATTTTTGAATTTTTTTTTGAATTTTGAATTTTTTTTAAATGTTTTTAATTTTTTTTAAAAAATATTTATACCACGTGTCACTTCTGTAATGTGTCACGTGTCGATCTAATATGGTGACACGTGTCAAATTAATGTATGAATCTCAATTTGGTCCTCATATTTATTAAATTAATTTGATTTGAGTCTCAATTTTTTTTAAAAAAATTTCAATTTCGGACACTCCAAATTTAGATCAAATTTTACTTTTATATAATGTTATGATTATTTTTATTAAAATTGATATTTTTATTAAATATTTTAATAATATTAATTATATTTAATATTAAAATTTTAAATATATTTATTTTAATTTTTTATAAAATTATTTTAAAATTTTAAATTTGAATTTATAAAATTGTTATTTTTAAGCCAACTCTAAAATATTTTTGATATTGAATATTATACAAATATTTCGAATATAAATTTATTAATTTATATATTTATAATTTTAAAACAAAATTTAAATAAAGTTTAATGTAAAATATAAATTTAAATAAATTAAATGTTGTTAAAAATATGTAATAGAAATATCACTTGTAATAAAAGTATCATCATTACATTTATAAAAAAAATAAATTTTTTTCTAAATTTGGAGCATATCAAATTAAAATTATTTTAAAAAAATTTGGGACTGAAATCAAATCAAATCAACAAATATGAGGACCAAATTGAGATTCATACATTAAGTTGATATGTGTCACCATATTAAATTGACACGTGGCACATTACAGAAGTGACACGTGGCATAAATATTTTTTTAAAAAAATTAAAATAAAAAATTAAAAATTAAAAAAAAATTAAAAAAAATAAAAAAAATTCAAAAAATTCAAAAAAACGAGAAGCTGACAAGTGGCACCTACTTAACAGTGTTAGTTCTCTACTAACGGAAAAGACCTAATTAATACTAATTTACAAAAATGAGGACATAATTGAGACTAATAAAAATACAAAGACCAAATTGAAATTTTGCTACAAAAACGAGAACCAACATAGTATTTTAACCAAAAAAATATAATATATATATATATATATTATGTTCTTAATTATTTTCAGTGAAATAATTTAAAGTTACCTGAATGCAAATGACATAAGTTTAGTTTAAAACAGTTAAAAATTATTCTTTAAAGTACTCTGGAATACATTTTTTCAGTTAAATATACACAAAAATATTAATTTGTCAATTTTATTACATAACTAGTGCTATACCCGTGCGTATGCACGGGTGGTGTGTTTTTTTTTTCTTTTTAATTTTTTATTTGTAAAATAAAAAAATATTAATTATTTATTATAATTAATATTTTTTTCATATATAATTATATAATATTATTGTTCATACAAATAATAATAATAAATATTAGTTAAATATTATTAGAATTATGATCAATGTAATTTTAATTTTTGTCGTTATGATTTTTAATAGAGTAATTTAAAATTGGTTACAAATAACTTTAAATACTTTGTTATTTGGAATAAAAATATATTATATTTTTTAATATATTATTTTAAAATTGCTTACCAATAATCTTATATATTTTGTCAGATGGAATAACAAAATATTATGTTTTTTAAATTGCTTATTAATAAATAAATTGGTTACAAATAATATTATGGTTATTATTATTGTGATATTTATGTATTAAAATGTCATATTTTGGAATACAAAATTATAAACATTGAAAGTAATATATGAAAAAAAGATGTTTTAAGAGGTAAAAAAATTGTTTCCAAGATTTGTTACCGTGATTTGATCTGGACAAATAAGTTTATTTCCAAAATTCGATTTTATCATAAAGTTTATTTGTATATAATATAAAATGCATTGGATTGGAAGACGACCGTTAGTTCAATATTTTTATAATTATTATTATATTTAAATAGAAAAAATATATTAAGTGTTATAATTATGTATAATTATATATAATATCTAAATAAATAATTTGATAATATTTAGATGTAAATTTATTTGCTTTAAATTATAAAATTGATTAGTGATGTGTAATTAAACCATATAAAAGGTTGAGGTGAAGTTTACACTTTTAAATATAAAATATAGACATAGGAATCCGAACAAAATAATAATAAGAATAATAATAATATAATGATAATTATTATAATACCAATATAAAATAATTATACTATTATTAGTAACATTAATATTAATAATAAAAGTAATAATAATACTGAATATTTATTAATACTAATATTTACACTAATACTACTAATATAAATAATAATAATTCAAATAATAATAATAATAATAATAATAATAATATTATGGATCCCGTAAAAAAGAATAATAGTATGAAAACAATTAAATAACCAATCACAAGTATTCTTAATAATAAATAATATTTATTTCAGAAAAATAATAATAATAATAATTTTTAATAATAATACTAATGTAATACAACTAATAATAATAAGTAGTAGATGGTATTGAGACATATGCATGTGTAAAATGATTATTATTGTTAAGAAAATTAATATAATTATAAATAATATGATACTTTTTACTAATATATAATCAAAGAATGAATGTTAGTTGCGCACACATACGTATATATGACTTGTAATTTAATTATATGTCTTAGCCTATGAAATTATTTTTAAAAGTATATTTTGTATGATCTATATAATATTTTATGATTAGATTAGATAAATTAAAGTTAACTCCTTTATACCTAAATCCTGTGCAAATGATCCTAAGAAAATTTCTCTGGTCAATTAAATGTCAGAAAATTTTCTTCGGTCAATTTTTATCCCGCAAAAGAAAAACATTTTACATTCATATATATCTTTTAATTGTAATTATTATTAGAACGTCACGAAAATATGATAATTTTGGAAAACATGTGACTTTGTCACTTTTCTTAGTAAAAAATTCCTATTACGTAATTCAAATACACTTTATTGTGTTATAATTAGATCTTCAATCCAAATCCGTATCTTTTATTATGCATGCTCTATAAAATGTTTTTTAAATTAAATAGATCCACACTAAAGTATAATGAAAACAACACTTTAATATTAAATATATTCACAGTAAAGTACAGTAAAAATAGTGATTTAGGAGAAAAAAAAAACTCCTAGCCAACTTTAGTGAATGCCTTCAAGAATGCACCCACAGTTACATGATCAAGATTGATGGGTCGATTTATGATGAATTAATGATTGCAATTTATATGCATCGAAACGTAATGAGAATGTGGAATTTAAGGAAATTTGGCTTGAGTGTAACTCATTTTTGTTTTGTTAAACTTTCTCCGATCAATGAATTGTGCTTTAGATTATTAGGGAGGAATGACCCATGTATTTGCATATTAGCAGAGAAGTGTAGTCTAAAATCTATCATACTTTTTTTGTGAAGAAATTATTGTGATAAGTTAATCTTGAATAAAGTGTACGATTTTTTATTTTTGTTTTTCTCTATCATGATTTTAGTGTATTTTGCCATGATTTTGTTATTGTTTATTTTTTACTTTAACAAATATTCCATGTGATAATAAATGAAATATAATTTTATAATGAAATTTTATTTGAGATTATAATTTTATATAATTTACTATTCAATTTAAATAAAAATATTGTAGCAAAAATTAAATATTCAATTTAAAATTTATTTACGAATTTATAAATATTAAATAAAGATTTAAATAGAATCAAATATGTTATCCTAATTTAACTATCAACATTATCTATATAACTTTTGTTATGTTGGCTTCTTGACACGTCTCATAATATCTCTAAGACTATTTACAATTAATGATATATAGGAGTAGTTTAAACATATTAGTTTATTACTAATAACAATATTAATAATACTAATAATAATATTAATAAGTCCAATTCTAATTTCAATGTTGATAATAATAATAGCAATAATCATAATCATAATTATATTAATAATAATAATAATAATAAAATACAAATAATGATTATAGTAATAATAATAATGTAAATCATCTTGGAACTCCATTGAAGTTATGGAGAAAAACCTATGATACAACAATCACCATATTTCAAGTCCTTCAATTACTCACCCAACTTTATATTTTGGAAACAAAATAACACATAGTGGAAAAACTTTTCCTAATCCTGACAAAATCTTTCAGATATAGATACTTTATTTCATTCCATACTTCTTGAAAAAAAAACCATTCCATACTTCTTGAAAAAAAAACACATAGTTGGAACACTTTTATTGTATTTGATTTTTTTTATCTTAATTTATATTAAAATATTAATGTAATATTCTTATATTCAAATAAATAATTATGAGTAATTTTTATATATAAATTTTAATGATATGAGAAAAAGATAAGTAATTAATTATGAATACTTTTTATATTATATATTAAATAAAATTAAAATTTATAATTAAATTTATAAATTATAAATTATATTAAAATGAAAGGTATTATATGGATTGTTGTTAAATTAAGATGTAGCATATTATACAATACAACATAAAATTGATGTTTAAATCTTTGAATAGAAGCATATATAGATATAAATCTATAAACAATTTAAACAAAAAAAGAACATAGAAGAAGCGTTTGTTTAATAATAATAATAATAATACTAATAGTAATACTAATAATAATAATTATAATAATAATAATAACCATACCAATAACAATAATAATAAAAATAATAATAATAACAATAATGATAATGCTAATTATAATCCTAATAAAAATAATTTTAAATTATAATAATAATGTTAATATCTATACTAATACTGATATATACAATAATATTATACCGATAATAATAATAAGGGTTAAATATGTTTTTTGTCATTTCATTTTGATTGAAAATTTAATTTAGTCCCTTTTGAAAACATTGAACAAATATAGATTTAGTCGTTTTAACCAAATTTTATTAAGTTTATTTGACATTTCAAACATATTTTATTATAATATTTTAGTTTGTTTACACTGTTTGACATATTTTCTCTTCAAAGTTAATTGACAAATGCGTTTGAAACGTCAAATAAACTTCAAAATAATTGTTTAAAGGACTGAATCCATGCATTTATAAAGATAAAGAATTAAATTGGTTCAAAGTTTCTAAAAGGGACTAATTCCAATTTTTACTAAAAGTCAAACGATCAAAAATATATTTAACCCTAATAATAATATCAATATTATAGGTAATAATAACAATACTATTAATAATACAAATAATTATTAAAGATGATAGACGGTTGTTCTTTATTTATTTTTTGTTATAAATTAATTAAAAATAAATAGTAAAAGTAAAAGATGATAGATTATAATTATTGTAATTGTTCTTCAAATAGTAATGTTGTTATGTGAATTAAAAGATTGAGTTTTGATTTTAAAATTTAACATATTAAATTTAATTGTGTTTAATATGATAATATACTTAATGTTTAATGTATTATATATTATAACGTACCGATATTTCAATTTGGATCATTTATCGTGTGCGATATATATCTGTGTTTGATACTTGAAAATATTTAATATGTAGTATCTAATCTACATAGCAGTAGTACTTTTATGATGACAATAATTTTAAAAAAAGTGTTGACAAAATTTAATACATACGATTTTAATTTAGATTCACATACTATCAATCATATACTTATCATGTTTTTAAGAATTATTTTACACTTTTCCATATCAATTTATACAACCATAGACCCTATGGGAGTGGAAAAATCAAATATTTAATTAACATAAATATTTATTATTATTAAAATTTAAAAAACAATTTAAATTTTTGTATTGTATTTAAAAAATTAATATCAATCTACATTTAAACTTTGGTGTTTCGGTTATTAAAAACATCATGTCAATGGATTACACAACCATATATTATATGATAGTGTCTAGCATGAATTGGGAGCTGATTAGAGATCATGTGAGAGCACAAAGATATTGAATTATCTATCTTGTAAATTTCAGTTCATCTACTTAAAATTTTGTAAACTCACGACTAATTACTACTATAAAGAATTAGAGAAATTAAAATTGAAATTAATTTACATAGAATCCAACAGAGTTCAACAATTCAAGAAAAAAAACTGAGAAAAACCAAACAATTCTACATCTATGCAAAAGTGGAATATAATCAAAATAATGAACTACCAAATTGGTTAGAATCTAAAAGGAATTGCAATTAGCAGTTTCAATTGAAAATCTAGAGGTGTAGATACAGTATAATTACAGAGATTATATGTAAATATAAATGAGCAGAAATATAATTAGGGGTTATGTGTAAATATACAAAGCGCTCGATGCACTTTACCCTTTGGCACAAATGTAATGACAAAGAGCTCTAATTACTATGAACATAAATGTAGTACCAGTCTTCAGTGCACTTATTAATTTGATGAATAATCATCAAAGAAAGCTACCAATCCCAAGACATGATTAGCAAGGTTGCACAACTTTCTATGTTGTCAGTGGTGGCACCTACCTAACCAAGATTTGAAAAAAAGCAATAAACTATTTTACCGTGTAAACATATCAATAAA
>Ga0214542_1001325_pt1 | contig 50438 bp, 18 predicted proteins | sample CNSS1metaG_FD_160096 | JGI IMG/M metagenome (GOLD analysis project Ga0214542, IMG submission 160096) | Root nodule microbial communities from cowpea collected in UCLA plant growth center, Los Angeles, California, USA - CNSS1 | ecosystem: Host-associated > Plants > Roots > Nodule | place: USA... | reverse complement strand
GACTTAAATATAAAAAAAAAAAAAAAAAAAAAAAATAATATGAAACCGGTCTTTTGGAGTACGACTTCTTTTTGAATGTCGTCCTCTCCCCTGACGACATGACCCATATTTGTAAAAAAAATTTCAAAGGACCCATATTTACAATTTATCGGTCAAAAGGACCCAAATTTACAAAAAAGCCAGAAAAAAGAGATCTCATATCATACCCATAAATAAGAACCTTCTCGGGTTCCTTCAACTATGGCTACTGCATCATCTGATTGAACGTTCAGACTACTTCTGTTCCTGAACAAATCCCTAACCTGAAAGATAACAAACTCAAAACGCAAGAAGTTGAAAAGCCATAATAAGCAAAATGAGAAAACGAAGCTCTGGTGAGTTACCGCTTGCAATATCTGTTCAGCAGCATTTCCTTCCAAAAGTCTCAAACCTGCGGTTGCCTGCATCATTAACAAAATGAAAAGACATTATGTGAAAAATGTTGTTCAGATTTTGGGCCAAACGTTGTATTGTTATAGAGAAGAGAAAGACCCACGCCAAGCGTAAGGGGTGTCTTGGGGTGCAGGTTCTGTGGGACAACATTTTCAGCTGCCTCTAAAAGTGGAATCAAAGATCGTGCTGCTTTTTCAGGATTATCCGCATATGAACTCAAACCAGGTGTGACCTACAGCACAAGAACGAGAGTGAGGTTTTGCATGAGAACAGGTTATGAAGAAAACATTAGCAGGCCAAATGACGGTACCGATGCGAGAAACTCAAGATTATTGCCAATGCGAAGGAGATCTAAGTTCTGGTCGAAATGGAAAACGTGAACTCGAGTTCCAGTGCTACCAGCATCAAAAATCGCAGCGTAAGAGGTAAGGTTTTCTTCTTCTTTGAGGAATATTTTCCGATTAGATAGAAGGTTGTTCCCAAGATACTGGGAGGAAGAGAACGTAGGCAGTAACAAAAGGAAGAAACTAAAGAAAATTTGAAACCCCATTCTCAGATCACTCTTACCTACCAACACAAAATTAACATGTGCTTCCTGTATAAAGAGGGAGATGAGATGTACTTTTTAGCCTGCCCCTCTAAAAATAATTATCAGATATAAAAGAAAATGAAATTGTAATTTAATTAAATTTAATATATAATATTTCAATAATTTTAAATATAAGATCTCAAAACATGATGAAGTCATCCGTTTATAAAGGATATTTGTTCAATAAACAGAGAATGCATTCTAAATTTCGTCATTAAATATGGAGAGAACATGAAAAGTCTAATTATTCATTGAACCTTTGCATAATCAATGAATGTATGTATCGTTGATAATTTTGTCGCCTCATAGAGTAAAGTTTCTGATAGTATTTTACTGATTTTGGTGGCGAGGAATTAATTATGTCGCTAATATTAATAACAATAATAATTAAAGCTTGAAATTTTGACGCTCATCGTTCATTATCATATTCTTACAAACCTATTTATTATCTCTTCTACACTAAGAGGGTAAAGACAAATTTCATTATTTTATATATATTTTGAAAGAAAAGTTTATTTTTATTTTCACACTCAAATATAATGAATATCAAATTTTGTATTCGTTGAATAACAAGTATATACTCATTTCTGCATTTGTATTTTTACTTGCTTTCTTGTTATTTCAAAATCAATTAATTATTTATATAAAATAATTAAAAAAATTACGATTAAAAAAAATATAATATTATTAAATATTTAATATTAAAAGGGGTATTTTTGTTTATTTAATATAAAGTATTCAGAAGAAAATTATAATCGTATACATTTTAAATTAAAATACTAAATAAAATTTCATCAGAGAGTCAAAATATTTATTAAATTCATAAACAAAATATTTCAAAAAAAATGTAAAAGGAAAACAAATATTTTAAATGTATGTTTACTTCAATATTTTAAATTCTAATGCAATCTATTTTTTGTATACCAATAAAAATTAGAATACATCACTTGATCAAAATCATACAAAGAAAAATGATTAGACTAATAGTAATTGAAATTTAACATAGATTTTTTATCTTTTGAACTTCAATATATGTTGGATGATGATAAAAAGATTAATGACAACTACATTAAATTATTTTATTATAGTAACTAAAATTTATTTATGTGATTAAAGTTATAAAATTACACTATGAATGAGTTATTGTTGCAGGTTGCGCAATTGTCCCGTTACGGAGGCCAAATGGGTCAAGTCAAAATCCAAGTAGGATTCCTAGTAGGATAATTACTGAGGGAGAGATTGTTGTAGGTGGCATCAATTGTTCCATGGTAGAGGCCAAGTGGGTCGGTCACAATCAAAGGTTTGTGTTACACTCTTAAGTAAAATGAGTTGCGACTTGACTAATGACTATAGCTTTTGGCCTAGCGGTAAGCGCTCGATCCTAACAATTGGTATCAGAGCTAAGGTGACGAGTTCGATTCATGGTGGACAATTATTAAGGGGGAGATTGTTGCGAGTTGCACAATTGTCCTGTGGCGGGGGCCAAGTCACACTCGAATCGTGGCGCTTGGACTTTGTGGTATACTCTTAAGTAAAAAAACAATGTTATGCATGATAAAAATAAACAACAAATAAAAATATTAAAAACAAGATCATATGGAAACAATTTGATAGACCGTTGAATAAAATGACACAATGAAAACTTTTCAAATATCAATCTAGTCGACATACATCATTTAAACATAATTGCACAAAGGTTGTAATAAGAAGGAAAATATCTTGATGCGAATGAATTTTATGACAAGCCAAACAATTAGAAGAAATAAAAAATAAAAAGTGTGTAGTGTGTGTTTGTGCATATTATACACACACACACACACACACATATATATATATATATATATATATATATATATATATATATATATGTGTGTGTGTGTGTGTGTATATATATGTCGATCTGGTGATCTGGTGATGAAAGATCTTGTCAATTAGGCATTGGTACGTGGCATTAGTGTTTTTGACCCTAAACGACATTACTTCATGATAATAATTGGCTTGTTTGGTGATGAAGGCAGTCTTGTCCCTGTTCGATTCATACATGGGTATTTGGTTGTATCCGAAATAGTGTCCAGAAAACTCAGCACATTATGATAGGAAGCTCAATCGACTAGCTGATCAATGTTGGGTAGGGGATAAGCGTCTTTAGGGCACATTTTGTTGAGGTCGGTGAAGTCTGTGCACATTCTCCACTAAACGCTCAATTTTTTGACTAATACCACATGGGCGGGGCATGAGGTGTATTTTACCTCTCGAATGAAATCAACCTCCAAAAGCTTTTGCACCTCGTTTTTTGCTACCTTTCTCCATTCTTCTCTGAGCCGACTCTTCTTTTGGGCTACCAGTCGAACTTTCCTAAAGATCGCTAGCTTGTAGGACATGACCCACGGGTGGATTCCCGACATGTTAGCTGACGTCCAAGTATAGAGATATTTGTTCCTAAGGAGCACTTTCGTTAGCTCTTTCTCATTTGTGGGGTTCAAGTCATTTCCCATCTTCGTGACTTGACTTTCCTTTCAGCCAATCAAAAAGGTATTTGGTCTATCCTTAGGATTCCATCCTATCTTCGGTATTGGTTCAAGGGGTCCAAGTCTGCCATGGCTACCTCTGAACAACAAGTTTTGTGTGGTGGTGGTGGTAGGTGTTCATCTTTAACCTGAATGCGTAATCCTCTCGGGTGATTTGCTAATTGGCATGTACAATCATATTCCTTCCTTGTCTGCTTGGAATTTCATGGCCAAGTGAGGGGTGGAGACAATGGCATCGAACATGTTGAGGCACGATCGACCTATCAGAACGTTGAACGAGTGTTGGCCTCCACTAGTAAATATCGAACCTCCACCTCTTTAAGGCTCTTCCTCGATCTGATTTGGGTTCTTAGATCAAGGTAGCCTCTGGTGTCCACTCGTTCACCAAAGAAGCCCATGTTCTGTTTGTTGTAAGGAACAATCAAATCCTCCTAGATGTCCATCTTTCTAAACGTCTTCAGTAAAGGATGTTGATAGAGTTGCCCTTGTTGACCAACAACACCTTGTTGATTCTGTAATCTGCAGGTGTGATCGAGATGACCATGGGTTCGTCCTAGTCTGAGTCGAGGGCCTTGTAGGCTTTGTCGATGAAGGTGAACGAAGGCATGCTTCTAATTCTCTTTTCTACAAGGTGTACGGACTTAAGCACTTGGATATGCCTCTTTAGAGCAGATGAGGTGGTTCCACCTCCTATGAATCCTCCCAAAATTGTGTTCATGTAGCCCTTAAGAGGGCAGTCTCGTCTTTTGCTTCTACTGCGGCTCCCTTTGTTGGAGGATCCTCCCCTCTGGTCGGTTTTGTGATTTGTCTGGTGAGATTTTTTGGGGAACTGGATAAGGCTTCTTCTCTAGGGAGGGTTGCATTCCGCTCAATCCTTCCTAACGTATTGGTTCATTTGGCCAACCCCAATTCAATTTTGTCTCTTAAGGTGTGACACTCCTCCGTAGTGTGGCTGATGTTGTGGTGGAACAGGCAATGTTTGTTTCCATTGGCGTTAGCGGTGTTGGTTTCTTCCTCGGAGGCAGTAGTCTATTGACACTAAAGGCCTCCTACATGATCTTAGCCCTTGAGGCGCTGAGAAGGGTGTAGCTGTTGAATTTTGGCCCTTTAGGCCACTTTAGGGCCTTGCTTGTCAATGGCTTACCGGACGGATAAACATTACTCCCCAACACCGGTTTTGCTCGGACTTGTTGACAAAAGTCCCTTATGTCTTCCATTTGCATGCTCATCCATGCTCTTGGGTGGCTTCCTACAAATCTTATCAGCGAAAGGATTGGATTTTAGGCCCGTGGTGAAGTGGTGCCTAACTATTTCATCACTTAAATTTTTTATCTTTACAGACATTTTATTAAACCTTTCCATGAAAGTTCTTAGGGATTCATCTTTCCAAAATTTGTATCTTCCACCACTCGGGCAAGGGTGTCTCCCACTATCTCCAGGGTGAATGGAAACATCCCTTCGGTCCGTTGCACCAGACAGGTTGAAACCCATGCTGGCTCATGTACTTTCTTGAACGGTATAGGTAAACTCTTTCTTTGTTCGCTCACCCAGCTTGACTCGAGAGGGTCAAGGCTGGTCCTCCCTTCCTCTGAGCAATTATACTTGAAACTATTTAAAGAGACCGGATAGAGTTGGAGTCGACGATATGTGCTCTTTTCCAACCTTCTATTGTCTTATGGCCTCAATATTTTCCATCAAACTCCTGATTTTTGCCTCGTAATTCCTCTACATCCATCCATGCGTTGTTGCATCCTCCTCAACATTTTCCTTGTATTTGTTTGGTTGTTTGAAGCGTTGTCGACGTGTACGTTGCTCGTCATGTTTCTTGAGGTCACCATGTAGATATGAGTAAATGATCGCTTGGTGCCACCGTCAGTGCCACAATTTTTTGGGTGTAGGGGTCGAACATCCTCTTAAACAATTTGCAAGCTCTCTAAATCTTCACTCCAATTATCCATTTGGCGTTCTTGTTCATTAACCGATTGGTGAGTACTTGTTAAAGGTGCTCTGATCCTAAAATCAAGGAAGGATCTATCAGTCAAAGCAATAAATGTTGTGATTAATGTGAGACAAAAGTTTTAACAATCATATCTTTGACTTGTATTTATAGTCTTTTTCATGAACTCGTGATTAGAACCAACCTAATTACTGACCGATCAATCATTTTTAATCCTTATTATTGACCTGTTTATGTTAATTAGGTATTGGAGTGATCTTACGGACATTGTTCAGTTAACAGGACCAAACATTTTGATATGTAATGATATTGCTTGATGTGAATAAACAAATTCTGATTGGGAGAATCTTCTTTAAAATAGTCTCACTTAAACAACTTTCGAATAAATATTAATTACATGTATAAAAATCTTCTTCCAAAATTTCTAAGTAACGACCAAACGTTTAATCACGTATTTGAAAATTTTCTTCTAAGGTTAAAATACCTTTTTGGTCCCAATTTTCGTCAAGCTTTTTCAAATAAGTCCTAATTTTGGTTTTGTGTTCAAATAGGTCCCAATTTTTGTCAATTTTGTTCAATTGCGTTCTTTTTTGCTAACACCGTTTAAATCATTAATGGCCATAAACGACCTAAGTGACACGTGCCAGTCATTTCGTGGTTTTTTTGAATATATTTTTTAAATTTTTTTAAATTTTTTTTAAATTTTTAAATTTTAAATTTTATTTTTTTAATGTACACGTGTCAGCCTAGGAGTGTGCCACGTGTCACTTCGTGGTTTTTTTTTAATTTTTTTTAAATGTCCACGTGTCAACCCAGTAGCTTGTCACGTGTCAAAATCAATGTTCTAAATTCAATTTGATCCCTATATTTGTTATTTTTGTTCAATTAGGTTCCAATTTTTGTTAACATTAACCAATTTGGTCCCTCTCCAAATTAAAACCAAATTTAATTTTTATATTAAAATTTAATTTTTATATTAAAATTCAATTTTTTTATTAAATATTTTTATATAATATATTAAAATTCACATCATTATAACTTTGATATAAAAATTAAATTTGGTTACATCTTCGATAGGGACCAAATTGGTTAATGTTAACAAAAATTGGGACCTAATTGAACAAATATAACAAATATAGGGACCAAATTGAATATAGAATATTGACTTTCACACGTGGCACACTACTGGGTTGACACGTGGACATTTAAAAAAAATCAAAAAAATTCAACAAAAATTCAACAAAAATAAAATAAAAAATTCAAAAAAATCACAAAATGACACTTGGCATGCTCCTAAATTGACACGTGTACATTTAATAAAATTAAAAAAAATTAAAAAAAATTAAAAAAAATTAAAAAGTAAATAAAAATAAAAATAAAAAAAATTTAAAAAAACCACAAAATAACCCGTAAAGTCGCTGTTCATATATAAAAATCTCATAAAAGTAATCTAACAGATACAAAATCACATATATAAAAATCTTTTTCCAAATAATCTAATCGGTCAGTCACCTATCAGACCATACACTACGATTGTTGTTATTATTATATTATTATTATTAATTATTATTATTATTATTATTATTATTATTATTATTATGGTACTGGGATTTGGAAGGTGACATTGATTGCTTTAGTTGAGATGGAAAAGTATTAAGAGTTGGTGGGGCCACAGCCGGATCAAGGCGGTCACAACGGGGTCTTCTGTAGTGGTGGCGCGGTATAATAATGGCAGTTAAAGGGCTTCAAAGACATGGTCCTACATCAACAATGGTGCGCACAAGATTTCTGTCACATGTTTCCATAAATAATAGACATAAGCTATTTGCAAAGATATTTTTGTTTAAGATAAGAAAATATATTTTTTAGATTAGATGAACCCACTTATAGTTATCTTTGTTATTAAAAAATTATTTTTTATATTTAAAAAAATAGAAATTAAAATAAAAAATAAAAAATAAAAAGTATATGTAAAAATCTGTTAAATATAAAATAATAATACTTCCTTCAAATGTGCTGTGTTGCATATTAACTTTTCTGTCACATGTTTCTGAATCGTATTACAAAAGTACAATATTCCCACTTTTCCCCATTCCTTATTTTCTTTTGCATTTAACTCCATTAGAAAAAGAGAAAAAAAAATAGAAAAAAATGGAAATGTAAAAAATCTAAAAGTCAAATTTTCCTTTTATTATTATTTTTTTTCCTTCAACTAAAAAATGTACAGCTATATAAAATAGGTCATGTCTTTGTATTTTCTTTTTCCTTTTTAAAACACACTGTAGGCATTCTTTGGCTGAGACGAAAGAGAACTAATGGACCATGAAAATGACAAAGATGTTTCATGAAAAACAATTATAAGAAAATTCACAATAGTTTCTTTTATCTATTGTTTTCAATTGATTTCTTTTTACCTATTTTGTATCTAGAATATTCAGATATACATCTAAAATATTTGGAAATAATATTATAAATTAACAGTAATTATTAAATTTAGTAGTATTGCTTTATAATCACCAAGAAATAATAGTTTATAAATATGCTCTTATCTTGATATATTGCTCGAGTATAATATAATAAAACATATGAATTAATATGATAATAAAAATCATATAATTTAATAAACTATTAGATAATAGAAAATTACATAATAATATGTACACTATTGAAAGATAGATACATTTGGACTTTATTCTAATTTTCTAATTATATTTTATTTATATATTTTTTCATTGACTTGATGGTAAAAACATTAGTTAAAATGAATTTTATTTGATATTTTGTTAAATCTTCAATATAGTTATCATTTTAGTTCATAGAATGGAAATATTATTACTTATGCAAAGAGTTACAAAAGGCAGTATTTATAACGTCCCAATTTAGTATAATAAATCTAATAAATAAATGTTGTATATTTATCGTATAACATAGAGTACTAACAGAAAGTATACTGAAAGAAATACCCAAAGGTACAACAGAATGCCTCAAACAAGAATTAAGAGAAACAAATGGCAAAAGGATCGCTCACAGAGCAAAAAACTACCTAGGCCTTAGCGCCTCAAAAGTTGCTAAAAAGAGAGTCATAACTAAACCGGAAAGTAGCATCACCACCATCTGAACGATCTCCAAAAATTTTCACATCTGCTCACACAAAAAATTTGGTGATCATTGCAAAAAGGAAAAAGTCAAATAGAGAAACAGACACCAAACAAAAAGGGTAAGCTAGAGTAAAAGATTTTTAATCATATTATTGAGCAAGTAAATGTTAAATCAGGTTATAAACATACGAAACAGTAAGCACCCAAACCATGTGATAACAAACAAATGTAAGACCTTCTGACTTAAATATTCGAATTATACTCTTGATATAAAATTCTAACGGAAGTATGCGCCGATGTTGGTTTCTAAACTCTAGATACAAGGGGTTATCACCAAACCACACCCCAGGGTTAATCCCTTAATTGTCTAAGGCCATTATCCTATCAAAGACTAGGACCTCCTACCATTCTCACCACATAAACCATTCTACTTTATATGAGTGTGAACGATTATTAGAGTTCAGGATACCTTTCTTAATCTAGACATCTCCTATATCAAAGTATACACTAACCACACCATCACCAAGATTTTCCCATGAAACTCTTTTATGCACAACATTCCACATGCCATCTCAAGCATTATAATCTCATGCCAATGCACCATCAACCAACGAACCCATTCTTATTTCATTTCATACCAAGCAAGTCAATATTGTAAGACCCGTGGAATTTAATTAATTAAATAATTAATTAATTAATAAATACGGGAGGGAAGAACATTTATGACATTAAATTATGATTGGTATGACGTGGAAAAGTACTAGCTCAAGTGATTAAGAGTATTTTAATTATGTGAGAGGACTTGGGTTCAAGTCCTATGTATGCTAATTTTTGTGTTATTGTTTGTTATTATTTTAAATATATGTTAATCATGTTATGGAATGATATGATGTCTGAATTAGATTTGTTAAGCATGAAATATGATTGGTTGTGCTCTTGAATTGTGATTGAGTGGTCATGGATTCAAACCTTGAAGAACCAAAATTAAAACCTTAATTTTTGGTATTTTGGCTTTGGCTTAAATATGAAAGGTTGGGGGGAAAACCCTAGTGGTATGGCAGTGGCTGCAAAATGGCCATAAGGAGATGGTAAATGGCATTAACAACTCATTTAAGACTAAATTTTCGTTTTAGGTAATTGACCTAGTTTTTAGACACCCTTTTAAAAGAAATATTTGGTTAATAGTTAGAGTTTTGCAAAACTAAGGTTATACCAGAAAACTAAACACGAACTCTGAGTTGTGGTGAGGCTTGAGTGAGAGGAAGCCAAAGAGGAGGGCCATAATTGATCATTGGAAATTCTCAAGTGTCAAGGTTTTAAAGCAAAAGGATCCAGGTTAGGGGAGCTGAACCCGCTTCTTTGCATGTATTAATTTATCCTGTATGAAAGCATGTACAATTGGATGCGTATATGTGGTAAATTTTATGAATTTCGCGTTTCTGGAAAATCTCCAAAAACCGCCTGGCGGGCTGCTCATAGCCGCCAGGCGGCACATGCTATTCTAGTGCGTTTTCTAGGTTCCATGAGGAACCGCCGGGCGAGGAATCCCCGTACCGCCAGGCGCCACAAACCTGTACCCTAGTTTCTGGGTTCTCTGATGAACTGCCTGGCGGTCATGCACACCCGCCAGGCGACGCGAGTCGAATAGACTCAGTTTTGATGTTTTGTGTGTTCTGGAGTGATTCTGATCGGGGGAAAGTGTAGTTCTACTTGAGGATTGATGATTTGGATTGTTACATTGTAGGGTTTTCCATGGTTTAATGTTTAATTTGATAAGGTGCTATGGAAACCTTTTATGGGTGAAGGTTGGGGTATATTGTTGTTTAATTAGATACTGAATCATGTATTGCAGCTAGAATAATTAAATGAAGTGACTAGGATTTGAATGACTATGACTGGGATTGAACTTGAATGGGGGATACAGAAAATTGCAAAGAATGGATAAATGGTGGGGATACGGGTTCTGGAAAAGAATCTGGAGTTTGGCAGATGGTATGCACCGTCTGGCGACGCGGGGCTTGCCGCTAGGCGCCGACGCAGAGGTCGTAATACTGCGTTGACGAGATGAATGTTGAGGGTCTGGGTAGTTGTCTTGGAAAGAATTGATTCAATATGATGAAATTTGGGGTCGCGGGATCAAGAGGTCATGACACGCCTTATACTTAAGTGGTAGTTAAGTGTGTTGGGTTGCGTATATGCGAATGTTAGAATATAAGAATTTTTAAGACACTGGTGGGAGGCATAAATCTGATTTCATCAGGTTGTATGGTTTTGATGAGGCTGGTTTGACAGCCATAGTAAATACAAGGGTTTAATAAGATAGGGGCATGAGATGGTGCGTTGGTTCTAGCATGTAAATAGGCCATGAAAAAGTGTAAAAGGGGAGAAAGCTCTTAGTAAGAGGATGGTTACTGCTTAGAGTAATGAACAAAACACCTTGATTGGTAATATCAATTCTGTTAGCTTGGCGTTTCAAGTATTGCTCATAATAAAGCTTTAGAATGGGACTGTTGAACTTGGGAATCTAGGTGGTTGGAATACATTAGTGACCAGCTGAACTTCTAGGAAGTGATATACTATGGTAATTTGGTAAGTTTGCATTTGGTGCTAGAAGTATAATAATATTGAAAAAAATCTGAGTTGGAGACCATAAACCAGAAGACCCTGCTGCACTGATACGGTGCCCGGCGTGAGCGGGAATCCGCCAGGCGGTAGTCATGAAAACAAAGAGCACTGGATCACAGGCGCCTGGCGGCGTGAGTGGTTCTGCTAGGCGATGACTGGATAACAGAGGGTTACTGGGTGGGGTGCGCCTGACGGTGGGGGGCCTGTCCGCCAGGCGATACCTGCAGTGACGTTGAATATAAGGCGTTGGGCGCCTGGTGGTACGCGACACCCGCCAGGCGGTATGGGAGTTGGCAGCGCCTAGCGGCACGTGTTCCCCGCCAGGCGATTTGTACTGCTGTAGCTTGGAATTGTTGATTCATAGGTGTGATCTACAAGGCTTATAGTGATTCTTTAAAGGTGGGATTGCTGGTGTTCCTTGAGTTGTGGCTCGGAACGTATCCCTTGAGTTGTGGCTCGGGATAGGGGTTAAGCACGTGGTATTCCTTGAGTTGTGGCTCGGAATAACATCTCTTGAGTTGTGGCTCGGGATGGCGGATGAACACGAGGAACCCTTGAGTTGTGGCTCGGGTTGGTGAGTCTTGCTGGTGTGAGTGTGCTGGTTGTGGCCAGTACGGATGGGTCCAGATATATTGCCCTCCTCAGTAGTTGACTGACGAGTTTGGTAGTCTTAGGACGTTGCGAACTATATTCGTATTTGGGAACTCCACCTGGCGTTATGGTGTATGATCCGTAACATGGTTTCCCGCACGTGCTCTATCGGTTGTGGCCGATAGGTATGGCAGCAAGTCATCTTGAAGTAATCACTAGAAGAGGTAGAACACGAAAGTTATGTTGTGGTTATGTTACATAGTATTCTAATGATGTTTGGGCATGTCTACATATATATGTGTTATATATGATGTGTTGCTTTTATATGTTATATTGTTAAGCTCACCCTATCTGCTTGTGATTGGTGATGATCGTGTATGCGGTACATGGGAGCAGATGTTGTTGATGCAGGTGACTCGGGTGAAGCTTAGCTGCGGAGAGGGGATAAATTGGGGGAAAACTTATGTTTATTTCCTTTGGTTTTGAAATAAGATGTAAACCCTTACGGGAATTTTTATAACCATTTATTAGTGATTTATGGACTCGAACATTCGTTGGTTATTTAATAAATTTTAAATTTTCCCGCGTTTTGGGAAAATGAGGTATTATTAAATGCAGTATATTTTAATGTATTTCTTTTATTTTATTATAAATTCGTAATATCCTGACGGGATGTTACAAATATCACATGAAACATACACAATTACATATTCATGTCTTTAAGAGTAAATGAATCAATCCACAAGTTAAAGTAAGGAATTAAAATTCTACAACAATTCTAACTTAAGTTAGAAATTCTTGCTTAAGCGCTCGCTTAAGTTAGGAATTCTTGCTTAAGCTAGACTGGTCTCGCTTAAGCTAGACTGCTCTCGCTTAAGCTAAAAGTTCTTGCTTAAGCTAAATTGATCTCGCTTAAGCTAAACTGATCTCGCTTAAGCTAAATTGGTCTCACTTAAGCTAAATTGGTCTTGCTTAAGCTAAACTGGTCTCCCTTAAGCTAACCTGGTCTCGCTTAAGCTAAACTGATCTCCCTTAAGCTAAACTGGTCTCGCTTAAACTAAAAATTCTTGCTTGGGCGAGATTGCAATAGGGAGCACTGTAGGTTTTTGCGAGTTCTCGCTTAAGCGAGACCTCCTAGCCTAAGCGAGATAACTCTTCGCTCAAAACGGAAGGTCATCGCCTGAGCGAGAGTTCGAGCATAAACCAGGGTGAGCTTATGCTATTCTCGCCAAGGCGAGACGTGCTCGCTTGGGAGAAAATACCAATTCTCACCATTGTTCACGCATGCAACAACCAGACATTTGAAACCAAACAACATCTCAATATTTTCCAGGCAACCACAACTACATACAAGCATTATAAACGCGAAACTAAACTGAAAACAAACATATACCAAGAAAACATAAAAAAAACCTACCTTCCCTTACCCGGACAAACGCTAGCCAAACAAAACAACTACCCAAAAGATGAGCACCATAGCTCTAGTAACGGACCCATAAAGTTGGAGGAAAAATGAGCTCAGCTAGCTCGGAGGGGAAACTTGATCAAACCCTAGTAGAGCCTCTGTTAGAGAGAGAGAGAGAGAGAGAGAGAGAGAGAGAGAGGAACATTGTAGTGAGAGAGGGATAAAAAGAAGGAATGGCTAAGTGGGAACATAACTGAGGGGTTTTCTTGCCTTTGAAAAAAAAGGTTGGTGGGCGGACCTTGGACCCTCCCTTACTCACTAGAGCTAGACTTATTAAGCTTAAAACAGAAAAAAAGGATTCTTATAGTATTTGGATTGAGTGAATGATTTGAAAGGACGAGGAGATGATTGCAAACGTTTGCACACAAGTGTTAACCCTAAGATACATTCTAGAAGATGAACAAGGTGAGAACAATGCTAATTTTTACTCTATTTCGAATTATATATTTTTTGTATCTATTTTTTCTCCTTTTAATTAACAAAGAAATGATGCATTTTTATTTTTATTATAGTACTTTGTGCTAATAAAAGTTCATAAAAGTCTTCTAAAAGAGTATTTTTCATTCTGTATTCCATTTTATTTTTGACCTATTTTTTCTTTGAGTATTTTTATAGAAGAAAAAGAGAAAAACATTTTAAAGAAAGTATAGGCCATTCTATATTATTTTTCACTTTTTTATATTTATGTTTGTATTTCATAACTCATTTATCGTTTAGATTGCTTTAACTAAATTATTTTAATTTTCATACTTAAATATATTATATATTTCGATTAAATTTGTTTTATTATAGGAATATGAATAAATCTATTTTAACCGTAAATCTTAATTATGTTTGAATATATATATATATATATATATATATATATATATATATATATATATATATATATATAACAAATTTTAAATTATTTAAAAATTAAAAATATTTCAATAATTTAAAGAAGAACATATATGATGTCGAAAAAAACATATTAGAACATAAATAAAAAGAAGACAGAACCAATATATACATAATCTTTCTCGTTCTTATCTTTAAAAATAATTGAATATTGCTCATATATATATATATATATATATATATATATATATATATATATATATATATAAACTATAATTAATGTTTAACATACACATTTAATATTTTATTTTTATTTTTATTTATAATTGGTTGCATTTTATCCAATTATTATTTATACTATTATTTGATATTTTTATTATTATAATTATTTTTTGATATTTAATATTAAAAGTATATATCTTCTTCATGTTAAATATTTAATAATATCACAATTTCTTTTACTATAATATTAATTTATTATAAAAAATTTTGATAAAATTTTAAAAAAAAAAAATATAAATATAAACATATATATATATATATATATATATATATATATATATACACTTTTTAATAAAAGTACAATAAAAATTTTATAATCATCAAATATTAAATATCAAATATAAACATAAAATAAAAACAAACTTTTGCTAAGAGATAAGATAATAAAAAAGTGTCTTTTTTCGCCTTATATATATGTCTCGAATGGAGCTTGAGTGATGACAGGTGTGTGAACAGATTAATTGAAACATGTGGGACTCACACATTACTGTACCCTTAGAAAGGTTGGGAGAAAAAGTCATATTATTGTACTATTGTTTTTTTTTTTATGGATTAAAGGCTTAAATATATCTTAGTGCATTATATTCAGGTACTTTATTAGTCTTTAAAGTTAAAAATATATATTTTAATTTTTTAATTTCCAAAAATATTTGTTTTATCCTTTCTTATTCACGCTGCACTCAATTATTTTTAGTGATATTATATTTGTTTTATTCATTTTTTATTTTTAACTAAAATATTTTTTAACATCATTTGTCTTGTTATGTGCTTTTTACACGTGCAATAATTCAGAAGTTTTGAAATATTGTGATATTCACGGGTGCAAATGTCTAAAGATTTTTCTTTTATTGAGGAAATTAATTGTATTTATCGGAAGAGTGTAATTGTCATGCGTTTTATACTATACAATTCAGGTTTTAATAAAATATTTACCATTCAACGCATTATTTAACATTACACAAGAATAAACATATAAGACGGAAATAGAGATGTCAAAAATATTCGTATCCGTGGATATTTACGGATAAAATTCGCAATGGGTAGAAAATGAATATTAAAAACGGATACTCGCTATCTGTAGGTACGAGTATTTTTGATACTTGCATGTTAACGGGGCGGGTACGGGTAAACTTTAATTTACAAAAATACCCTTTTATATATATATATATATATATATATATATATATATATATATATATATATATTAGTAAAAAAAAATTCTGATCTAATATCTTTTAAGCTGCACATCTTATCTTTTTTTGTCATCATTCTTCCAGCTTCAAGTATTGGTATGTTGTTTTGACATTCTTCTCTTTCCCTTCTTTAAAATTGGGCATATACTTCAAATTTTATATAGACAGTGACGTTTATGGTATGCTTGTTGTCAAATGATGGAATCAAAATAAAAATATTTGGCACATAACAATTGGGGTTTATTATTTTATTATTTTTTAGGAATCAATCGTAAAAAGTGGGCCTGTTGATCCAAACACTAATTATAGAATTTTCATTGTGTTGAACTGTCATTTTATATTTATTTTTATAATTATTTGGACTTGTGTGAACTTGAGTTTGTTTGAACTTTATTTAAAATTGTTGACAGTGATGTATTTTATTTTATTTTATTTGAATTTATGATTAAATATTTATCTTTTAAATAATTTTATAAATACTCGTGGATACCCGTGGATATCTGCGGACAGGGGCAGAACTTAGTGTTGACATAGGGGAGCCATGGCTCCCCCAACATTTTTTTTCTTCTAATTTTTAAATATTTTTAAAAAATATTTTATATATTATAATTTTATTTATATTAATTTAGTTTAAAAAATCTTTTTTAAATTTTAAAATTATGTTTTTCTTTTTTATTATAATTTCTTTTACTTTTTTATTTGGTTTTTCTTTTTTTCGTGTCTCTATCTCTTTCTCTTTTTTTGTTTTCATTTCAATTTTCATCAATTTTTTATTATTTTTAAAATCAAATTGCACCAGAAAAAAATTGAAGAGTTAAGAAACATTTTGGATTGAACAATTTCTTCTTTTGAATAAATTCATTTTTTACTCTCTTTTTTTCGAAGTAATACGTGCTTTTTTTTACGCTTTAGGCATATCTCTATCGGTTAGAGATCATAAAATCATGCTTTAATTGTTCATCAAACTCTTCTTTGAGTAGATAGAGCTATTTTAGACTTTTAAGTCGTGTAGGGGAAGAACAAGATTATGAATCTCTAAGATAAGAAAATGTAATAATCTAGAAGTTATTATTTTTATTAGAATATTGAGTCTTGGTTTTAAGATTTAGCTTAGGATATTCATAATTTAATATTTTTCTAAATAGGTGAGAGGTGACAAATTTATATTAGAAAAATTATGGCAAAGAGTAAAATAATTGATTTTTTTTAAGTGGAAGGCTTGTGATGAAGATGAAAAAAGTACATTTATGTCATATAAACTTGATAAAATTTATGAGAATCCAAAAATTGAAGAAAATGAAAAACAACTCTCTAAAGTTCCTAAAATTATATATAATGAATTTTTAAATGCTTTAGAATGTGATCCCGGAAAGGTAACTTTTGTTCCTTTTTTTTAATATATTATTGTTGATGATAAATTTTATACTACTTTTTTATATATATTATTGTTATATTTTTTGGATTCTATAGTTATGAGTGCTTGTTTTGAATAGAAAAAATGATGTGAGAAAATGAAAACATTTTTTAACTAAAAATAATAATTTATATATAACAAATATAATTTGGTCCCCCTAAAATTTTTGTTGAAGTTCCGCCACTATCTGCGGATATGAACAAAATAGACGGATACCCGCATAACGGATGCCTGACAGATATGAATACGGATACAGAACGAATATTTATCTTACGAATAAGATACGAAGGAGTTACTACTCGTATTTTACCCGCCCTGTTAATATTCCTATATACACGAGTTGGTATTTTTGTAAAGTCTTCCACTTATCGTAAAGATTTTGTCTACTGTAAATTGGAACATCAACAATAATATTTTTCTTATTCCAAAACTCTCATCCTTATCCCAAAATCATTATTTTTATTTCAAAATCATCATTACAAGGATTATTCATATCATCCTTATCCCAAAATCATTATTTTTATTTCAAAATCATCATTACAAGGATTATTCATATCAATTCACTATGTCCGAATTCTATTTTATACAGATTTGACAAACAAAGAACCTCCTTCGATACTTATCGTCCAAATTTGATAGAGTTCGAATAGATGACTTCATGCCGAAATTCCCACATCAATAAATGAATTATATTAATATTAAAAAATAAGGATAAAAAATCTCACTAAATAAAATAAATCTCAATAAAAAAAACAAAAAAATAAAAATGAGCTTAAAAATACTTTGCTCAATAAAATAAATATTAAATTATAATATATATATATATATATATATATATAAATGAGATTATGGATATCTTCTTTAATAAATTAAAACTTAATAATAAAGACAAATAAATAATTTAAATTTTTATAATCCTTTTATTTTGGAATATTACAATTATCTCTAAAATAAAAAATTTCGTCATCAAAGATTTACTAATCAAGAAAAAAAAAATATAATCCTGACATCTTTTCTCTCATCTCTTAAGTTGGAATGAATTTTAAGCGTTGAGATCTCACAAGACCTTAATTATACCAATACTTGCATGATGATTATTATTGTAGGTGAACTATATCAGGAGTAACATCTCATCCCATGGATAGATAATCTAGGACCCAAGTCCTCAACAAGTCCTTCATGACTAATTCATCTTTTCTGACTGCCCATTTGTTCTAAGGTGGTAAGGAGAGGTCATCCTTAATCGACTCCCTAAATCATCTTGCAGGTTTTCCAAAACATAGAGGTGAACATAGGATCACTATCTGATATAATGCTTGAAGGCACTCCAACCAATTCCACTATCTCTTTGATATACAATTGTGCCATTTTTTTTTATAGACATCCTAAGGTTAATAGATAGGAAATGAGCATTGTTGGTTAATATGTCAACTTTATTGGAGCCATTCTAAAAAGGCTTAATGTTTATGTTTTTTTTTTAATTTTTTTAATATGTGTCTTAACTTTCTCATTTTTAGTCAATATGAGATTTTCAACCCGTACTTAAATTTTTAACACTTACTATACTTATCAAAACCATATTCAAAACATAATTTTATAAACTATATACCTTAACATTCATAATCACACCACCAAATTTACTTTTCATCAAGTGTGTGCAATTCAAAACAAACAATCATCTATTTACAAAATTCATATAATATTCAATTTCAAGCATTCACACAATTTCCAAACAAATTCATCCCTACATAAAGACCAATATTTTGTGATCAAGTCATTTTCACATCTAGATCATTTGTCCTAAGGTTATATGAATAAACCATAAATAACTTTCTTTACCAATAATTTCTCATTCCAAAAGTTCCAGCTAAAGTAAAGGAATCACTAAAAATCTAGATATCTAGAACAAAGTATTGAAACATAACCAAATTTTAGGAGCTTAATCAGGTGGAGAGGATCAATTCTCTTAGCTAACCCTAAGATTGGTGAAAATTGCATAAGAAAAGAAAGAGAATAAATAATCTTTAGAGTAAATGGGAACTTTGCTTAAAAATATGATATGTTAGTAATGATCTCCAACTCCTCAAATATTGCGAGGTGTGATTAGATTATGAAAAACGATAAAAATATAAGGAAGAATTTAGAAAGAAGATAGAGCAAAAATTAAGAGAGAAAGTGAAAGATGAAAATGAAGAGTGAAAGTAAGATAGAGGAATGTCATAGTGTGAGTAAAATAAGGTGTTTCTAGACCAAGAAGGTGGGATTGAATTGATTGTTTTTCTAAAATTTTATTATTTTCAAAGGTTAACAAAACTTTGAGGAGAATTATATTGACCACATAATCTAAGCATCGGTTCTAAAACATACATTTTAACTAGTTAAAATATCAAAACAACATATTAAAATCCTAACACATAATTATACAGTAAATGCACTTAAAATAATCAAGAGATTTCATTTATGTGATTATCAATCAAACTAATTTCAAATACACAAAGTTACCAACTTGGTATGCAATTACACAATGATTTATATTAAGGATCAATTAATTTTAATTGCTTGATGCAAACAATAGATTGAAAAACAGGAACAACTGATTAAAATACTGGTAGTGAGTGTACAGAAAAATCACTCACCACCAAATTTCAAATCTGAACAGTTTATCAACCTAGATCAGTAACAATTGATAAAAAAATACAACCTTATATCAAATTGTTATGCAACCACGTAAGGATTTCAATAAAAGATTGGTTAAATTGATTTTCTTGATGAATTTAAACCAAGAACAATTCAATGTAGAAAATGTAAATCAAATCACATAGAATTTCTATTCTAGTTCATTGCTTTTGAGCTACATCTAGTTAGTCAAGGTAACCTTGACATGACTTTCCACTATTTCAAATTTACAAAATCCTTACATGATTCAACTTCGAAAATGTACAACCATACAACAAGGTTGTTGAATTACACAAGAAGCCTACACAACACAACAAGCACACCACAAATGCACAAGAAGGATCAAACTTCAATGGAGGCTCTCCCTAGCCAAACAAGAACCTTCTTTAATGTACACACCAAGAGCAAACTCAGCTCCAAGACCTCTAAGGATGATCACGAACAACACTAGCACTGAGTTCTTTAGAGAGAGTGAAAGTTTATGATTTTCCAAGTGATTTTGCGCGAAAAAGTGAATCTCATTCTTTCTCACTGAAAAAAGATAGGCTTTATAGCTTGGCACTGACATATTGAACAAATTGAAAAATACTTCTCAATAGGTTGATTTCACTTACTTTAAGTGAAATTAGTTGATTGATTGTTATTTTGGCCGATCAAATATGTTGTTCATAAAATTATAACCACAAACTATTTAACTTATTGAAAACCATTTTATCATATTGAATAACTTCAACTAGACACAAGACTTCTATTCCTAAGTCAATACGCCTCCAAGTAAAGCTCCATCTTCAAGCTTCAAGATAATGCATGTCAACTAGTTCGATCTTCACTTCAAGCTTGATCAGATCTTCAATCCTTCATCAAATCTCTATTATTGATCAAATCTTGAATCCTTCATCAAATCTATATGTAACAAATCCATTTGTGCTAACACAAAGGACTTTACAAACATTCTCTAAAAACTCAAGAATAACTAGGGATGCTAATGTGATGTGGGTTAGTCCGTAGACCCATAAGAAAAAGTGCAGGGTTGGTTGAGTATTTTATCTTGTTGGGCTGCTTAGGCACGCCTTGCATAACCTGTAGCCTGTGTAGGCCAACGACATGCTAGTATGCTTTTGGCCTACATTGACTTAAATTCTTAAAATCCAACAACACTAGCACAACACGTCATGTATATTTCTTCTAAGCAATTTGCTCATTCACATTTCTTCTTCAGTCCATCCAAAAGTAGCTCGCTCATTCGTGTCCAGTTCATCCAAAAGTAGCTCCCTCATTTGTGTTTCTTCCCTTGTTTCAATCTAGTTCAAAGTCATTTTTATTTTTAATAGGTTTGTACTTAAAAATTATAAATTATAAAATTATGTAAAATTTTAAGAAATGGACTTATAAAATTATTATTTCTACTAATTTAATTAAATATAATAAAGTTATTAAAATTCTTATGTGGGACTAACCCACAAACCTGCGAACCAAACATTATGTGAGACATAGTTTTCTATCTTAAAAACGTTGGGCCTGGCCTTGCTAAAGGGCCCACAGTCAGCCCCCTTGTTCCCTGAAACCCCCTAACTACCCTTTCACTTTCCATTCTGCCTCCCACTCATATAACAACTCACTTACTCTCTCTTTTTTTCTCCAACAGACCTCTATTAGGGCTTGAGCAAGCTTCCCTCCGAGCTAGTCAAAAGCTTCTTCCAAGTAAGTAACCATTCAACCTCTGTTATTTTCCGTTTTCAGCTCCTAAGCTTTGGTTCTACCTTAATCCCTTTCTTGGTCTCATTTTCGTTCCCCTTATGTTTCTATTTCAGCTCTTTAAGCTGCCTGGTACTAGTGCTCCTCCCACTACGTGTTCCCTTCTCTTAAGCTCAGTTCACTCAAAGTTAAAGGAAGTTAGGGTTTCACACCTTTTTAAAATATGTACTTATTTTTATTCCTATTTTATGTTTATAATGCTTTCTAGTTGTTTTGGTTGTCTGGAAATGTTGAGATGTTGCTTGGTATTGTTTGAATATAGGTTGCATGCGTGAACAGTGGAGAAAACCTGGTGTTTTCGACCAGGCGAAGGAGTCTCGCTCAAGCGAGAGTATCAGAAATTGTCCCATGTTTCTTCTCCAAATGTCGCTCAGGCGACGAGCTCTGGTTTTGAGTGAGAAGAAATCTCGCTCAAGCGAGGAAGTCTCGCCTAAGCGAGAAATCGCAGAAACCTCACTGTTCCACTGCTCGAGCTCTCGTCTAGGCGAGAAGGGCTCGCTTGAGTGATAGAACCTCTCTCGCTTGAGCGAGGACTTCCAAATTGAGCGAGACTGGTGCAGGAACGTGCTTTAGTTCTGTTTTCTTCTCTGATTTGGTTGTTTGCCTACATGATAGAGTGATTTACCTTATAAGCATGAAGTATGATGCCATGTATGTTGTATGAGATTAAATAATACTGATATTTTACTATATTCAATATGAAATAATTTATGAATTGGTTGGTTGGTGGTGCATTGACATGATATTTGGATGTCATGAGATAGCATGTGGATTATGGTGTGAGAACATGGATGTGACATGAGTTAAAGGTAATTCCACGAATATCTTGGTGAGATTTCATGGTGGTGTTGTAGTGTATATAATTAGATAAGGATTCAAGTAAGGTTGCATCCTGAAACTCTAAAGAATCAGTTAGTCTCATGTAGAGTAAACTGATTCAAGTGGTGAGAGTAGCAGGAGACCCTAGTCTTTGGCAAGATAATGGCCCTAGATGATTGAAGGCTAACCTTGTGCGTGGTAGGGTGAAAACCATTGGTAATGACTCTGCAAAACAGTAGAGGCCACCACAAGTACAAGCATATAGTGAATCCAATCTCTTTATATGTATCCAGATAATTGAGTCATAAAGTCTTGCATTATTTGATATCACATGTTTGAATGCCTATTGTGTTGCTTGTTTGGAAAACTATTTAATATTGCTTGCTCAATGCCATGTTGAAAATTATTTTTACTCTAGCTTACCCTTTTTGTTTGTTGTCTGTTCTCTGTTTGGCTTTTCATTTTTGCAATGATCACCAAATTCTTGGTGTGAGTAGATATGAAAATCCTTGGTGATTATGGTGATGATGGAAATGCAACAGTGTATTATGCATGGTTGTATTTGACTTTATAGAGCATCTTTAGGGGCACTGTTGCCTATGTAATCAACTTGGTCTATGAGCAAGCTTTTTGGACAACTGTCAAACTCTTAAATTTTGTTTTGTTCATGGCATCATGGTGTGTCTTAGTTTTTCTTTCTAAGTATATTTATGGATAACTGTAATAGTTAATACTTATATAGTTCATGTCGTGTGCTCTTTTATATTAAAATTTTGCGATGTTTTATTTATTAGATTTATCTATAAAATCGAATGTCACACATTACACAATATGGATTAGAGAAATTCATTTACAATTATTTATGAGACAAACCAATCCGACTCATTTTTTTAGATCAAATAGGAAAAAGACTCACATTGTCATCCCTAATAATAAACTATTCAACTCAATTAAAGATAAATTCTTCAATTCCTTATCTGATATTTAAAGAGCGGTACAAAACACAAATAAAGTAGGAGCCTATGAAAATAAAGTCATATTATTATGATAATATTGAATTCTAATTAATAAACGCTTTATTTGAAACTTGTGCCTACGATATGATATTTTTTATCAAAAGATTAATTCAAATTGACATCTATAAAATCTTTGCGCATTACTCATCTTAAACATCAACATCATTCTTATTTACTCTTTATCATAGGACTAACCTTCATAAGCTATAAACTTCATAAAATGATACTTTTAAATTTTTCCATCAACTTGTTTCCTAAGATAAATGACACCAACATTAGAAAGAAAGTAATGAAACTTCTATTGTAGCCACACATTTCACCAAACAACTGCAGGGAAAAAAGAACTTGCGTGAACTAAAGAGAGAAATAACCTGGATGAAAATTGGTGTGCATGGCGTATAAGATGGAGAGAGCAAGTTCGAGATTGTTGTAGTTAAGCACAACGAATATGACATAGGAGTAGTCAGAGGTGGAAACGACACCGTCGTTCTGGGAGGAACTGTCGGCGATAATCTACAGGGCCTCATCGACGTCTTTGCATTGGCAGTGACTTGGAGGAGGAGTAGTTGGTCGAGTATGTTGGCGGTATCATAAGAGGTTTCATTGTGGCTCTCGTTGACGGAAGCTTTGGAATAAAGGAATCGCGAAAGGTTAGAAAGAGATGGAGTGGTAAAAAATAGATAGGGAAAAGAAGAGTTGGTGTTGGCAGCATGGTTGACGCAAGTTTTAGGGAGTTTGAGGAAAGAAGAAGAAGGATGATGGAGTAGGCGAGAGAAGCATGAAGTGCGGAGATTTAGAGTCATAAGAAGCTAATGAAACGTGTGAAGTCGGGGTAGTCTGAAACAAACGTCATTTGAAGTCGGAGAATTGAAAAACTGACGTCATTTGACGTCGGGGAGGATAGAACCTGACGTCCTTTGACGTCTAACTTGTGCATACCGACGTCAAATTGAAAAAAAGACGTCTTTTCATTAGGGGGCTGACGTTAATCTTATCCTTTTAATTACAAAAATGCCACCGATCATTTTTGACTTTGGAGTTTTCATGGACTGACGTCAAATAAGTGACGCTATAGGCCCATTTTGTTTTAGTGCTTTAGCTTTGTAACAACATTTTTTCTTCCTTTGTGTATATATTGTATTATATAAAAAAAATAATAATAACTATGAAAAATCATAATTATACGAGTTTTAAAATTATATATATAACGTAAAAATTTCAAAATACATCATGCACATCTTCATTGACCAAATAAATTAGTTTAAATTTATGAGCAATTTGCTCATTTGTGTCAACTTTCAAAACACAATATAATTGGATGAATTTGGAGTTAAAAGATCCACCAAATCTTGAATATCATAGCAAGTGGAAAAATGACCGATAGTACGTGATTGAAAAATACATTCTCAAATCAAGAATAACACTTTGGTTGCAAAGACACAACCATAACTCCTTCCATCCAACACATGCTTAATAATACTAAAACCCACACATGAAATATCCTTCATTCATTACAAAATTGAGCTAATAATCCAACATGATAAATTATATCAAATGTAACCCTTTTTATAAAAAAAATAGTTATTATACCTCTTTTATATCACCAAGCTCACTCATAATTTTTGTAGAGCTAAAAATAATATTATTTGTTGGAATACTTTTGAAAGATTTTTAAATCTCACTCATGATTTGAGATGGAGATACAATGATAGAAATATATATGTGAAGAAAAAATAAAGTAAGAAAACTACTTTAATTTTTTTATACGATCCTATCTAGAAATAATACGATCGTTTCTGAATTTAAATTTTCTAGATATACAACAAAAATAAATCATAGAAGAATGTTTAATTAGACAGAGATGGAGGATGCCACAATATAACATATTGATAAGTCAAGGGAAAATTTACCACAAAGATATTAATCTTTGATAAGAACCGATAATAGAGACGCCACAATTAACAAGATTGATAAGTCAAGGAAGATTTACCACAAAGATGTCAATCTTTGATAAGAACCTAAGGCCTAAACCAAAAAACAAAGAGAATTCTCTCTTTAATAAAATAAAATTCAATATATGACTAAAAATGTCTACATCAGTTTTTGGTACCTTTATATATATACATACATACACACACACACACACACACACACACACACACACACACACACACACATATATATATATATATATATATATATATATATATATATATATTAAAAATTCTTATGATGATAAAACTTTTAATGTTTAAAATATTGAAAAACTTTAACAAGTTCACAAAATTAAGCAAAAGCTTGGATGATAAATTAATAATTCAACATTTTTATATTCGTATTTTGACATACACGATGTATTATTCAAAATTTTGCATATTCAAAAATACATAATACTTTTCTTTTCCAGTCATATAAGAATTTGGAATGTTGATGCAGAAGTCTAGAAGAAAAGTAATTGATATACATAAGTGTAATGTTTTTTCTTTTTATTTTATGTGGGCCGCAGACCAGCCCACGTGGGTTGCGGACTTTTGCAAGCCAACGGGCTCAATGTCCCACCTCGTGTTTTTTTAGTAGGCCTGCGGGCTGGCTCGCTGGGTGAATCCCGTATTGCCACCCCAAATATATAGGCACATAAGTTTAAGAAAACTTGGGAACCTTATAAGAAGGTCCAAGCTCAAATACATAGAAACATAACTAATTTATAAAAGAAAGTCCAAAGCCTAAAAACATAGAAACATAACTAATTTATAAAAGAAAACCCAAAGTCCAAAAACATAAACTAATTTTCCTAAAAACTATCCTTCAAATGTGTTTTATGTCATGATCTTCATATCTTTGAATTTTCAATTGCTTGTAGCATTAAGAGTCTTGGATAGATTTGATCTTCTAATCTCTTGCTCCTTACCCCTGTCATATAGGTTCTTTGGATTGTAAAGGTTCATCTTCAGGTTCTTCTTGTATGTAATATAGGGATAGTCTTCTATCATTACCTCATTCTTGAAGAGAATTTGTCCTCAAATTCGTAGCACTTAAAATTTAGGAAATAGTCCTCTATCATACCTTCATTCTTAAAGGGAATTTGTCCTCAAATTCATCTTTTGATTCCTTATCATTTTTCCTTGTTTAGAGAGAATTCGACTCAAATTCTAGAAGGTCCTATGCACAAACACAACATAAGTCAAAGACACAAATCTAAAATTATATATATATATATATATATATATATATATATATATATATATGAAAAATAAAAAGAGAAAAAATAAAATATCTCAAATTGATACTTTGTAATATAGAGGAGTCTTATATATAACTTTTTTACTTTTCTTGATGTATTTGTCACTTATTTTATTTGATATATATATATATATATATATATATATATATCAGAAAATTATAATATTATAGTATAATTCAATGTATTTTACAATAAAATAAATATTACAGGTTCATATATATTATTGAGTAATATTCTATAATATACAGCACAATAAAAAAATGAAAATATTTTACTAAGTATTTTCCGAATTGTAATAGTTTATCAGCTTATTTACAATAATTAAAATTGGGAATAACTAAGTATTTTCCGAATTGAGTACCAATTACTAATTCATAAAGACAATACTAATAACAACCACTAAATATTGTGAATTTTATTTTTGAAAAGAAATAATTGAAAAACACATAAACAAGTAAAATACTTTTAGAAATATTTTAATTACTAAAGCTTTGGGGTTAATTTTCATAAGATTTCCTTAATGGATCATAAATTGAGATTATTTAAGTTGGTTCTTAGTTTTGTTTATCAAATTCAACTCTAACTAGGGATGTCAACAGGGCGGATAGAGTACAGGTAGTAGGTCTCCCGCTAGATAAATATTCGTTCCAATATTCGTCAGGTATCCGTTATGCGGGTACCTGCATAATTTTTTAATATTCACGGATATCCATGGTACCCGTGAATATTTATAAAAAAAAATATTTAATAAATATTTTAATCATAAATTCAAAGGAAATAGAATACATAACCAAAATTAGGACTTATTTGACAAAAAATGACGAAAATTGGGACCAAAAAAATATTTTAACCATCTGTTTATTATCAACTCGCAATCAAGCATTTGTCTTGATAATGCTGGTGAATTTATATCTCATGCTTTTCATGAGTGTTGCATATCAATTGGCATTTTTGTTGAACATTTAGTAGCACACGTTCATACTCAAAATGGACTTGCAAAATCATTCATAAAACGTTTAAAACTAGTTACAAGATCATTACTAATGAAAGATAATCTTCCATTGGCTACTTGGCTATATGAAATTTTGTATGTTGCAATATTGATTCGCATCGAGCCAACAAGTTATCAAAAATACTATGTTATGTAGTTGGTTTTTGGTTGGTAATCTAATATTTCTCATTTAAAATTTTTGGGTGTGGTGTATATGTTCCAAATTTCCCCCACTAAAGGAGACTATGATGGGTCCTCAGAGATGATTGAGAATGTATGTTTGATATGATTCTCCACCAATAATAAAATACCTTGAACTATCAACATGAGACTTATTTACAGTTCGATTTGTCGGTTGTCATTTTGATGAATAAGTTTTTCCAACATTAGGGGGAGAAAGAAAACAATTGGAAAAAGATATTGGTTGAAATGAATTATCATTATCTCGTCTTGATCCTCATACAAAAGAATGGGAACTAGAAGTTCAAAGGTTAATTCATTTACAAAATTAGTCAATCAATTATCATATGTTTTTACTGACAGAAAAAGGGTAATTAAATCATAAATATCAGCTGCTAATGTTCCAAATAGAATTGTTATTAATTCATAATACGCCTTAAGCGTGGTAGGTCTTTTGGTTGCAAAGCCACTCTTGAAACGTGGTAGGCTTATTAGTTCCAAAGGTAAAAACTTTTGAATGAGAAAATAAGCTAAAATATAAGGTGACTTAATCAAAGGGGTGGAAATCCCAAAAGATTTATTTCACATAATTAAAGATTCAGTTTTAGAAGAACCTCAAATACCTGAAATTGTTGAAAATGATGAGATCTCAATAAATTATATCATGGATAAAATAATATGGAATCAAAATGAAGTCAACACTGACGAGACTTTTGCTTATAAACGATGAAAATTATGAGTGGCAATGAGGATTAAGAACCAATTATCATTGAAGATTGTCGACAAAGAAATGATTGACCAAAATGAAAAGATGTAATAGAAGCATAATTACATTTGCTTGCTAAATGAAAGATTTTTAGACCTATAGTTCACACACCTGAAGGTGTAAAACCTATTGGGTATAAATGGATTTGTGAAACGATATATTCACTAGTATTACATACAATAACATTTCGATATTTGATTATCCTTGTTTCACAAAAAGGTCTGCATTTACATTTAATGAATGATATTACAACCTATTTCTCTTGAGAATGATATTTATATGAAAATTCTTGAAGGATTTAATTTTCCCAACAAGGCAAATTCTAAAGAGTATTATTCAATAAATTGAACTAGTCGCTTTATTGATTAAAGGAATCAGGATGTATGTGATATAACCGTCTTAATGAGTACTTCTTTAAAGAAGAGTATAGAAATGATCATATTTGTCCTTGTATTTATATGAAAATATAGTAAATGAATTTGCCATAATTATTGTGTATGTAGATGATATAAACATCGTTATAACTCCTAATAAGCTCACAAATGCAATTGATTGCTTAAAGAAAGAATCTAAGATGAAGGATCTTGGAAGGGAAATTTTTTATTTGAGATTAGGAATTGAGTATTTAAATAAAGCTATTTTTGTACATGAAGAGACTTATATAATGAAGGTGCTTAAAAGGTTCTAAATAGACAAGCTACACCCATTATGCATTCCAATGGTTGTGAGGTTGTTAGATGTTGATAAAGGCTATTCTAAACCCCAAGAAAATGATGAAACTTCTTTGTATCATATCTTAGTGTTATAGAAGAACCAATGTATTTTGCTAATTATAATCGACCTAATATTGCACTTGTTGTAAATTTCTTAAGCAAGATATAGTTTTCACCTACAAGAAGACATTGGATTAGATTATTTTATCCAAATGATTCAAAATCAGTCCTAATGGGTCATATAGATGCATGTTATTTATTAGATCCACACAATGTCATAATGGTTTATCACAAATAGGATATTTGTTCACATGTGGTAGCACAATAATTTTATGACGATCTCTGAAACAAACCATAACAACATCGTCAAATTATGCAAAATTTTAGCATTACATGAGGTAGTCATGAATGTGTTTTGTTAAGGTCTATAATTCAACATGTGCGACAAGCTTCTGGTCTATCCTCGAGAAGAATGGATGTGAAACAAACCACAACAACAACATCATCAAATCATGCAGAATTTTAGCATTACATGAGGTAAGTCATGAATGTGTTTTGTTAAGATTTATAATTCAACATGTGCAACAAACTTGTGGTCTATCCTCAAGAAGAATGTATTCAACAATCATATATGAAGATAATAGTTCGTTGTTCAATGGAAATGATGATATAGATATCCAAAAGATTTGTTCATGTAAAAATTGAACAAATCTATTTACCAAGTCTTTACCAAAGAAGAACTTTTGAACAACGAATTCATAAGATTGGACTTCACCATCCTAATGATGTAAGTTTATATCAGGGTAAGAAATAGAATATGTGAGATGAACAATATTGTATTAAAGAATACTTAATGATATACTATTTTTTCTTCACTAGGTTTTTAGGTTTTTATCCCAAAACTTTTTTTCTAATAAAGTTTTAATGAGACATATCTCTTACTAATAGACACCTAAATTAGAGTATTATAAATTAATGGTCGTCCATTAATTTGATTCCTATCAATAATAAAACATACATAAAAATTACTTTCCATTTTTGTTTCCTTTTTTAATTCTTTCTATTATTAACTTTATTTTATACCAGATACTAATGTGTTTTAATTATCGCCAAAAGCTTATTAACTTTTTAACGACATAAGAACTGGATTTAACAGGAAAGAAAAAGGATAACAGATATTTCATTTCTAAATTAAAATGTTTATAATTATAAAAAGTAACAAAAGATTAATAAATCAAATTTGTGTAAATATTTACTTAATTTTTATCCTCCCCTCATTTTTTTCAAATTCCAACTCATGTGGTCTTAAATAAGAAAACTTCCTCATAGGTTTTTCATATAAACATATTTAAAGTAGACCCAAAATAATATATACTCAAAGGGTATAAACTTTTCTCCGTAAACCATTATGTTGATGGGTGGAAGAACTCAAAAAACAAAATCCATGCTTAATAATTAAACGCAAGTTTTAAAGTTAGTTATGAAGTTTTGCATAAACAGCCAGTGAAACATATGCTTTATTTCTTTTTTTAATCATAATCATGAACTTTAAATAGGTTCACCTTTTTTTCTAATGAGACAAATGCTGCGCATCTTTTTTTTATTTCTGAAGAAGGCCCCTCCCTAGCATTATAATTTCCACTGGCATGGGTATTTATCCCATGTTTCATGTGACTTTTTCGAGCAAATGGACCTTAAGTAAAAGTAACCCTATATTACGTATTTATCTCTTTAAAGAAACCTTTTTATGATTGATGTAATATATAAGACAAAAAGCATACAAAACCAAAGAATAATTTATCAATAAAACAGAACCACAAAGGTTTGCTTATTTTAAATTCGCGGGTCGAATCACAAATCTCTTTTCGTGAAAATGGACCATCTCTTAAGGTAACACCGAACCGACGAACTAGTGTAAACGCTTTGAACGAATATAAATGTTTGAAGACATTAAACATTGAGAGAAAGTAAGGGTGCAAAATATAGAAGATCATTCAAATAAAAAAATTGTGAAATATTGGCATCGCTAACTATTGGCATCAGGTACTGACTATTTCTACATGAAAGTAACCTATTCGTATTAAGAAGCAAGGCAACCTATGTAGACCAATTTCTACATCAGGTAATAACTGACTAAATGCCACTACTAAAATAAGAGGCGAATAACACATTCTATTCAGAGTAAAAAGATCATCTCTAGTATCTAATCATGACTGTTGTCTTCATTTATTCCAATTCATTGTGACAGTACTCTGCATTTTGAGGCACAGGGAAAAGAAGTGATGGACTAGAGAAACCCAAGATAACACAGACATGATTATTTTCTTCCAAATGTGTTAAAGGCTTTGGAAGGGTGTGAAAGAACTGATGAAAAAATTTTAGATTCTCTACTTAAACACTGCTCAAAAAGATTCAGGGGAACATCCTTTTCATTCAATTAAGTCTCACTAAGCCTTCTAATTCAATGGACAATACCACAGATCTCTATCCTACGAGTCCAGGTCACATTCGTATCATATAGGGTGTGATTATAGGAGAGAAGTAGGTCTTACCCCCAATTGTGCAACCTCTAAAACCCTGAAGGACTCTCGAGAGGAATTGTCAGGTTAAACCATGGCCTACTAGAACTCAATTGAAAGATTATGCACACCTAATGCAGCACATTTCATATAGCATCCACAGATAGGATTGTTAATGAACCATACACAACTAAAAAAACTGAAGCACTAAATCAAACAAACAAGGGCAATGTGCAATTGACAAACCAATAAACCAAAGGAATAAGAGAAGTTAATTCAAAGCATTGTAAAATCTTGACAAATTTAAATAAAGGTGAATGAGAATTATCCAAAACTAGTCTACCTAGTTATAACTCATCTACATAAATGTTGATGCCATATAAGATGGTTGTCCCTTATCACATAAAAGCTGAAGAGGGAAAAAGAACAAAAGAACTGGAATATCCAAATTTTAGGTAGAAGTACCACAACAGAAAATTCTTGGATAACAAATAACTCAACATCTGTGTGAAAGACCACACAGGTGTATATACAGGTGAAACAGACCAACTGTCATGTGTCTCAGGTCCTCGGCAACGCCTATCTACCTGATGGTAACAAACTTGTTGGTGCCATGTCTAGCCCAATGAGTCTTCAGATCAATAGGGTTAGCAAAATTATAACCTTCAGCCGCAAGTTTCTCTAAAACCTTTTTAAACGCACCTTGGCTCATTTTCCTCCCAGCTATCCTAGCACCACGCCTTTTCATGCTCATTGGTAAAGGATATATCGACACATTTGTGGTGCAACAGGCCGATTGCCAACCTCCACAACCCCAACGATAGCACTGCTGAGGACTCCCGGTACACGAACAAACTGGAATGGGAAGACCAGAAATGTCCATATCAATTCCATTAATTACAAGCTCCATAGTCTTCTTCGGGGGCTTCACACGTTGAACTGGAACATTGCCATTATCCTTCGGCTTCCTAGGTTTCTTAGCTTTTGGGGTCGTCAGAGCACCCTTAGTCTGCCTTTTCTTCGACTGGCCACCTTCCTTTTTGACAACTAACTCTTCAATTCTATCCACTTTCTCATCTCTCGATGTATCAGGTGGTTGTATAATTTGCAAGTTCGGAGCTACTGATGTTTCAGGAAGAACAGCATAATTAGGATTTGTGGGCTGCTGCATACTGAAATACCTATCCCTTTGGCTTGTCCAATTATCTCTAACATAGTTCAACTGCATTGGTGCTTCGGAAACAACGCAGTCTCTAGGGTGAAAAGTTCCATTAGCACCCATTAACACAGCTGGATCACGAGCAGGCAGATATGGCTTTGTGTCTCGATCAGTCATACCAGGCATGAGCTGCAGACCAAGATGTCCCCCTCTGAAGGGTTCATAATAACCCCAATTGGGCATGTTCAACACATCATCATCCATGGCAACTACACACAACAGGAAACAAAAGGATCACAAAGTTTCAAAACATGCCTCATGCTTCTTCTATCAATGCCCGTCATTAGAATCTCAAACAAGGCAACATACAATGAACTAAAGCATAACCAAAAAATAAATAAAACTCCACTGCATGCAAATTAATTCAAAACTGAGAAAATAAAATACAGGCAACCCAAAATCCCAAACTCAACAAAAACAAAAACGTCCGAGACTACCAACCCCAAAATCAAATCAGGCCCAAACAAATCCAGATTTACCGCTTCCGCTTTAAAAAATCGGAACTTGCTCGATCTAATCGCCGCAAAATGAAAACCCCACGATCCGAACGCCATCATCGTTTCTACATTTTTCCATAAACCACAGAGAACACACAAAAAAGTGGAGCCCGGCTTGAAGATCCCCAATTCCCATTTTAGGGTTCCAAAATTTGGGAACAGATCTGGCTTGTAATAATGACGAAGACAAACAAATTCACACAACAAATGATTTATATTGAGGCAGAAGCTGAACGGTAGAAGGAGGACCCATATTCAAATTTTTAAGGAAAGAGAGGGAGAGAGAGAAAGCGGAAAGAAAGAGAGAAAGAGAGAGAAAGAGGAGATAGGAGAGAGAAAACTTACTTGGTGGGTGCAAACGGTCTTTAGGGTTTGCCCTTCCGGAGAGAGAAAGATGAGAGAGACAGAAATCTGAAAGAGAGAGAAAGAGAAAGGCGAAGAGAGAGGAGAGAGAAGAGAGTCGCAATAGGAATGGAGAGAGAGAAAGAGTGCTAAAAAATAGGGTATGTATGGGCATATATAATATACTTTGCCACGCCCCCTTCTAAATAAGAAAAATAAAATAAACATATATTAATATTAATAGAAATTTGAAAGTCCAAAATTCATTCATTTATACCTACCTATGTATATAACTTACTTTTGAGTTTTGGGAGGTGCGGTAAGCACGCATACAGAAAGAGGGTTTTAAAATTTGGGAGAAAGGTGATGTGGACAACATAAATTGGGAGAAAAAAAATGTTGGGCTTTGTTTAGAAGTTGCCTTCTTCATGCCACATTGTCTCAATCCATTCAACGTGTATCTCTCTATCTCATGTCAATCTCAATCCCTTTTAGGGATGAATCATCATAGTTTTATTACAAGATAATCCATTTTTCCACACCTCATCAAAAAGCATACTATAGCATAAAAAGAAAGAAACCAAAACATGTTTGGTTTTAAGTTATATTTCACTAAATTCTCAGTTTTTTGTTCTCGTCTTTAATCATATGCACCAGAAAAATAAACTAGAAAAGTAAAGGAAAAAAAATAAAGTAGTGATTTTTTTTTTCTTTAATAGAATTTAGTTGAGGCATTTCCACAAACACATCTAAGGAAAATCAAATACAAAACAAAAACAGCAATCAACTATAGAAAATCAAAAGAAAGAAAAAGTCTCCGCAAAGGTATGACGCAAAAATGAACTATAACTCTAATCAATATCTAATTAAATAAACTAAATAGGAATCAAGATGAACAAGACAAGTTCAATAAGTTGTAATAGTCATCTTAAACCTTAACCAAAAGACTAATGTAAAAAAATCACAGTACTGAAAATTAAAACACACTTTTAGCAAAATTAAGATGAAAAAGAACAAGCAAATAAAATTAGTAGGACACAAAATGGGGAAGAATCCTAAACAAAACTTACATAGACAATTGAGAGGGAAAAAATAAATACACGAAAAGAAAAAGAAAAGGTGAACCAAAAATGGAAATGTAAGGGTTGTGAGGAAACAACATAGTCACAATCTAAAGAACAAATGGGAAATGTGTGTACTTAGAAAATATTATATTTCTTAACACTTTTTTTTTAAATATAACATTTTTTGTCAGTGATTCTCTTTATCTCCTATTTGAGAAGTTAATTAAATACTTATGTTGTTAAATATAATATTTTTTTTTTATAAAATACGATTTGAATAAGACAGCTACACAAATCTTATTTTATAATTTCTTTTTGCAGTTTTGTTATGAATCATAGGTATCGTACATGGAAGAAAATCATGTTTAAATTTAATACGATCAATGTGAGAGATAAAACTTGTATATATAATCTTACATGCGAAAAGGATTAATACATATCATAAAAAAATATTAATTTTAAGTGACACAAGGATCGAAGAATAAAAATATGATTTTTTATTTTATTTTTTATATTCCACATACTTCTTAATGCTTTTAAAAATATGAAAATATTTAAAAATTTCTTAATTTTTGTCTAGACGTGAAAACTTAAAAATTTCATTAAAGGTTTTTAAAAGAAAAACCCTATAATATTTTAATAATAAAAGGTTTAAACTATAAATAGATTTTCTAATAATTAAAGTTCATTTTTATAAAATCATTACTCCTTAAATTTTTTCTCTATCCTCTCTCGATATTTTTGATCGCTACCTTCATCCTTTTGAAGATAAAAGATTGTATAATCATTCGTAGCAAATAGATATACACAATCACTCGATCAAATAATAGAACAAAGTAAGTTCTTTTTTTATATCCCTTTTGAGGTACTTTTACTCTAAGTTGCATGTGAGCTATAAGGCTATGCATGTGACTCAAAGGTGCACTTAGTGAATCTATGTTGCTCAATGATCTAGGTGATATGCTTAGATTACCAAGTGAGATCTTTGTTGTCAAGTTAGACTTTCCTATGTTAGATATAGCTTTAGAGAGCATCTTTGAGAGAAAAGGTTGTTTAACTAAGGTAAGGGACGTTAACTTTAATTTCTTGTGCTTTGATTGTGCTTTGGTTGGTTGGTTCACTGGTGATGTGATTTTAAATTGTTAGCTATTGTTTGGATTAAGTTGGTTTGGTGTGTGTAAAGCATTCATCTTGGTGATCTTTCTGCCTATTGTCTTGTTGTGGTAGCCTTTTTGCTCTTTATTCCTGTCTCCTGTCGTCTCCTCTTTTATCGTCCCTTCTATTGTCGTACTTGCGGTACCCAACCCCGTCATGCCTTCTCGTTCCTTCATCTTCTCTTTTGACAAAGCGCCTGAGATGCCCAACTTTGATAAACTCTTCCACTTTGTCTCTAAGGGCCTAACACTCATTTGTTTTGTGACCGTTATTATGATGATACTTGCAATACTTGTTCATGTATGCATCCGGGGAGCTCTAAAACTTTCTTGGGGATCAGATGAGGTCGGCTTGTAAAGAGCCTCTTGAGGGGTGTGTAGTTCATATATTGGACAGGTTTACGCTCTTGTGGCCATGCATTACCTTTAGGGGTTGTGGCTTCTCGACTTTTTTCTTCTTAACCAGACAATGTCGATCTTTGCCTGAGCTTTGTACTTCTTCATGTCTTCTAGTTGCAAGAAACCTAGTGACCCTCAACCCTAGGTCATTCATATTAACAGGGGGTACATGCATACCTCATTAGCGAATGGCCCAACCTACAAGTCATTAATCATATAGTGCAATGTGCTATTAGAGTTTGAATCTTTAACTTTGAGTACGGTCATTCTGAATCTATCTATGTAGGCTCTCAAATACTCTTCTTGTTCTTGTCTTATGTTAAGTAGGGAGAGTGAGGTGACATCATGCCATCGGCTCGTTTCGAAGTAAGTGGAAAAAGAAGAAGTTAACACATCAAAGTAGTCTTTGGAGAATGGTGGTAGGTTGGCAAACATATCTAGGGCAGGTCCTCCTAGATTAGAAGAAAATGCCTTACATAGGACGACATCATTGGTTGAGTAGATGTTGATCTAGTTGTATACACATATATGTACTTGTTAGGGTTAGTGGAGCTATCATAGCAAACTGTGGATGCTTTCCATTGTTTAGGAAGAGTGGTCTCGGTGATTCCATCAACGAAAGGGTGTCGATGACTTTTTTTGCTGACTAAGGAGTTATTGGTTACTCCTTTGGTCCTTTGGGTAGGATTATACTCGCTCTCTTCCTTCATCTCGTGGGCACTCATCCTTTGCCCTTCATGCACAGTGTCATTGACTTCCTTTCCTTTGAGCTGCCTGTCGACCTCGACTTTTCTCTTTAGCCTAGCATTCATCTCTTTCAAGGCTTCCATTTTCTCATCATTGCGTTTCTTATAGTCGGCAAACTCTTGTTGCATCTTTGCTTGGTCCTCAAATATAGTGCCAGATTAGTAAAGGGTTTCACCCATCTTGCTTCCACAACTCTGCTTATGGTGGATACTATAACATCCCGGTCAGATATTACTAATTTAACTAAAATAAAATAGAAATAAATATTAAACATCATTTATTATACTTCATTTTTCAAAAATGCAGGAAATTTTAAAACATTTATTAAATCAGAAATTATCCAATATCCATAATTTATAAAACCCAATACAATATCCAAACTCATAACTCAGTAAAACATTGTTTACAAAGTTCATAAAAACAATAATTATAACACCCAATAAAAGCTTTTCCCAGTTAACCCTCTCTTTGATGATATGCCTCACCCACACCTCTTGCAACATCATCTGCTCCCGTGTAATGAATTACACGATCATCGCCAAACACAAGCAGATAGGGTGAGCTAATAGTATATAAAAACACACACACACACACACACACACACACATATATATATATATATATATATATATATATATATATATATATTAAAAATATATAAACATAGATCACCATAGGAATTCTATCCTTTGATTTCATATCACATGGCCACCACCATGTTACCCGCATTCTACGTCTTTAGATGATAACCTCAAGATACCATTTGCTGCCTCTACCTACAAGCCACAACTTGTAGAAGACGTGCGGGAAACCTGTTACAGACCACACTCTATAACGCTAGGTGGAGTTCCCAATACGAACATAGTCCGTAACGTCTCAAGACTACCAAACTCGCCAGCCAAATACTGAGGAGGGCAATCTATCTGGACCCATTCGTACAAGCCACAACTCATACACTCACATCGGCAACACTCGTTACCCCGAGCTACAACTCAAGAGTTCCTCGTGTTCATCCATCATCCCGAGCCACAACTCAAGAGATGTCATTTCGAGCCACAATTCAAGGAATGCCACGTGTTTACCCAATATCCCGAGCCACAACTCAAGGGATACCATTCTGAGCCACAACTCAAGGAATGCTATAGCAAAGTTCATCCTTAAGGTTTCACCCAAAGCCTCGTAGGCCACGCACATCCAAATCACCAAGCAATTACTTGGCCATGGACCTAGGATATATGATGCTTTCACGAACCTGCCCGCTCGTGGTTCTGCCTCTATGAACCTTCCCGCTCGTAGTCTAACTCTACGGACCTCCTTGCCCATAGTCCAACACACGTGATCCAACAACTACGAACCTCCCCGTTCACACCAGCCCTCAAGTGTGAGCATGAAACATGCGAACCTCCCCGCTCATATACTCAAACAAAAGCATCATAATATGAATCTCCTCGCTCATATTATCACGTGTTCACCACCAGCCATGAACCTACCCACTCATGACACAAACAAGCATCTCCTGGTCTGAGTCTCACATCATTAACACACAAAACGCAAACCAACAGAGCACAATGCTCTCTATGTTATCGCTTGGCATTGCCTAAGCGTTGCCAAGAAAAATCACAGCACAGATCGCCTGATGGGTACCTCTCACCGCCAGGCGCTAGTCAGATCTTGACCCACTATTTTTAAGGCTATCGCCTAGCGGGTCACTCCTCACCGCCAGGCACCACACGTTCTAGGGATATCTCTGATTGTCCTATCGCCTTGCAGCCTCCCATATGCCGCCAAGCGTTATATCAATAGTGAAACTTTACTGGTTTTAGCACCCAAACAGAGTAAGATCAATCCTACTCTTATAATTATGCATATCCACAGTCAAGAATATAGGATTTAAGAAATCAACATGACTCACATGCACAATCTCAATTTAGATTGCTTTAGCATACATGTACACAAGTATCACCCATTAAAACATATATTTTGCCAACCAGCACACATTTTCATGGAACCACTATAAGATAGCAAACACAACTCATGCTCCTTAAAACATTCATAGATAAGTCCAAACCATGTTATTTTCTACTTATCATTTTCCCAACCCTTTACATGTATACAATTCACATACACCACATAAGACATAATCAAAGCTATATACTTATTCTGCATGCCCCCGCAATTCCATTACATTTAAAGTATGATTATCATGTTCCCATACTTGCCTAAAACCCATCATGATAATGCAATACTCTACCATAGTGATATCATCAATAGTGGCCTTTTTCACACACTTATAACATTATACATTCGAGCTAACATATATAGATTCATATATTCAATATGGCTCAACAAGCACTTCCAAAAACATACTCATAAATCACACATCTATATACTCTTATATATATATATATATATATATATATATATATATATATATACACATTCACCAATCAAGGTCATACTAGCACTTAAGCACACTTAATCATCCATTAATAATCACACTCTTAGGGAATTGAAACAACCAATCATGAGTGACGTATATCTCCAGCTGCAAATAGCCAATGCAAATCTCCACGTTCAAAGTGAAGAAAAACATGTTATGAATCGCTTGTCAAAATTTCACCTAAATCAGACAGATAACGAATCAGGAAACACATTTTTATAAAAACTGCGCAGACTAGAAAAATCTGTGGCACCCAACTCCCAAATGTCAGGAACCTGGCGGTTGACGGTACAAAACCAGCGTTCGGTGATACCTACTTCGCGAAAACACGAAAACAAAAAAAAATAACATTTTTCATGAACAGAACACTGACACACGTCGTCTGATGGTAGCTCTTCAGCGCTAGACGATTCTTAACAGAAACCCAGAAATCCAGTATAAGTCACATGTGTCGCCTGGCGGGTCTTCAATGCCGCCAGGCGGTTTCTGGAAAGTTCCCTCATTGCATTATCCCCTTAATGCTACGAAGTGAAGCAGACATAGAGACCAACCAAACCATAGGGTATCCATCCTGTGATCTTTCATCAACCCCGACTTGGTATCGATAGTCTCAGTCTTTCCCTGCCTGCCCTGATATGAGTTGAGAGTTTAAAAGGGAGTCTTATTCTACTCTAGGCTCACTCCATTAATTACTATAAAGGCTTCCACTACCCGCATTTATTAATTAATAATTTATTTAATTAATAAATTTCTCGGGTCTTATAGATACCATCTTTCAAATCTTCTAACTTTCATAGTTGTCTTTAGAAAATATTTTTCTGCCCCACGGTGGGCGCCAATTGTTCTTACAAGGTCAAAGTATATCCTGTAAAGTCTCCTAAACAAGCTTCAAGGGTGTCTCATCTTCTAGTCTCAAACGAAGGAGGGCATATGCCTTCAAAAGACATTTTGATGCCAAAGTTAGTCCGATATATATATGGGGTAAGATGTCAGAATAAAACATAATAATGTAATTCGTAAAATGTGTCTTTTATACTAGGTTTCATGGGTCTTACCTGGTTGGGATTTAGTTCAACTAGCCAAATTACCTACTAATGAGAATGACCTAATTAACCTTGGATTTACCTCATCTGAGGTGATTATACTGACTTGGCAAATCAGCATGATCAGAGTACATGTTATCTTACATTACTAGGTTACGCCATGTACATCAAGGATGGGGGTGGGTTCCTGGTCCTATTAGCCCCCTAGGTCATGTACTACCATCAATCCCCTATGTTGTGTACCTTGGGAGGGGAAGGGGGTACCATGTCTTTGTACAACACATCAGCCTCCCAATCTTAACATGTTTATATATTTAAGATTGTGAGGTACGATCATGTGCGTCTGGATGTTGACTTCTCGACTTGTGGTACCTGACTTATGCTGCTTTTTGCAAAAAAAAAAATTATATTTCTTTGTACGTACAGCCCTATGGGTATAATATCCACAAGACAAATTTATTTGTAATCCCTAATATGAGGTCATAAGTAGATACACTGAAAGAACTTTAATTTAATTTATGTTCAAAATTCAAAACATATGCCATGCTTTCATTATGTCAAAGTCATGTTGAATGTGAACTCAATACCAATTATGAACTATATCGTATTAAGGTACATGAACCCAAAATTTAGTACACTGATTTAAAAATGTTGAGTATTTTAGGAGCCTATTACTTAATAATGGTACTTCTCTTTTTAAATAACGAAATTCTTCTATAACACCCCATTTAATTAATAACTTTAATTAAAAGAAATGTCACACGGGAAAGTATAATAAGTAAGGACCTGGAGTATAAGCGTTACATCTTACAGTTATCCCAAAAGGAACCAGGAATGAACTAGGGCGCACCACGATGCCAATAATAAAGTATAGTAAAGTATCAACAGTAATTCAAAATAAAGCCCAGAGGCAAGACAATACATGGGCCATAGCCCTAAAAGAAAAGCCCAATTAAATGGAATCCAGCCCAGGTAGGCTATGCAGCAGAGTCACTATTTCCCTATTGACAACGAGGATTTCTCGCATCTGCTCACATCAATAAATTGATGATCATCGCAAAAAGAGAAGACCACATACATAACAATCAAACAAGCAAAAGGGGTAAGCTATAGTAGAAAATGGTTTATCATACAATTACATACACTTTCATATTCCAAGATACACACGTCAACCACACATGTTATGACTTGCAAACAATACACTAAGACTCAAGACACGAATCATCCGGATACATATAATTAGTCAGATTCAGCGGATGCTTGCACTTGTGGTGGCCTTTACTGCCCTACCGAGCTGCTATACCGAGCTGATTGTTTCAGTGTTTCATCCCCCACACACAAGGTTAGCCCTTAAAGTGTTCCAGGCCTCCTGGTACTCTCACCACTTAAGTCAGTACACTCTATGTGAGACTAACTGACTCTTTAGAGTGTCAGGATGCAATCCTTACCTTGAATCCTTACTAAATTATATAAATAAGGCACCACCATGAACACCCACTAACAGGGGTCATGGAATTACATCCTGACCGAATGAGGCACCACCATAAGATCTCACCTAGAGATTCATGGAATTACATCCTAATCAATGAGGCACCACCACGAAACTATCGTGGAATTACGTCCTATGTAAGACCCGTGAAATTTAATTAATTAAATAAATAATTAATTAATAAATGCGGGTTGTGGAAGCCTTTATGGTATTTAATAATGGTTGATATGATGTGGACAAGTGTTAGCTCAAATGGTTGAGAGTACTTTAATTGTGTGAAAGGACTTAGGTTCGAGTCCTATGTATGCCAATTATGTGTTATTTAATTATTGTTTTAATATTATGAAAGTGCATGTTAAGTAAGAATATAGTAATTTAGTTATGTTAGTTTAGCAAGAAACATGAATCGGTTTGATGGTTTAGCATTGACTTAATAATTGCAAGGTTGGGGGTTCAAACCTTGGTGAGACCTAAAATAAGTTTTCTTTTTGCTAAACTTGATTTTTGGCAAAGAAGAGAGGAGGTAGAACACCAACAGCCACGTTAAGGCATTCAAAGGGGCTGAAAAACAATCCCATAATCGTCTTGAATGACACTTATCACAAGCAATTTCGTTTATGCCTTTAAACCATAATTAAGACCCAATTAAAAGGCTAATTGTGTGAGAGAGGAGGGTTTTGGAGTCTGCACAATTAGGGTATTGAGGGTTGTACGAATTCAGAGAGAAACAGTGAGTAGAGAGTGGGATTGAAGGGCTGGACAGCGGGAGAGCTTGAGGAGTTGTTGGAGTTCAAGGAAAGAAGACAAACGTGCCATTTTAAGCGAAGGAATTCTAGGTTAGGGGAGTTCGTATTACATGTTTATTTCTGTATTATATGAAGATGTATTCTGGGCCATACTTGAATTGGGGAAAACATCACTTTCTGCTTTCTTTCACGTATTCTGGATTTTTCCAAAAACCGCCTGGCGGCGCATGAACTGCCGCTAGGCGGCACATGCAAATCTAAATGTTTTCTGGGTTTTCTCCATGAACTGCCTGGCGGCAGAGGATGAACCGCCAGGCGGCACAAGCACTGTGACGCTGTTTCTTTGTTTTGATGTTCTTGATGTTTCCTGTGATGCGCCATGATAATTTATATGCACGAACATGAATATTATATGGTGAATGTCTGCAGATGATCATGATATATTGAAGTTGTGTATGTTGTGTGAATTTGGGGTTGTGGAATTCATGTTGGGATCGGGGACAACGATTGTTGAAGTGTTGTAATGAAAGGTGTATTGATTATCCAAAATTGACGATAATATGAGTACTGTATGAACACTGTATGGCATGTGCATATAGCAAAATGTTAGGACGAAGGTAAGTATCATAAAATTAGGATATTTGAGCATAGTGCAGTGTTGGAAATTCTGGGCAAAACCCAGATTGGCATGCACCGCCTGGCGGCGCATGAGCTGCCGCCAGGCGGCCTAACAGTGTAGCTTATTTTGGTTGGTTAATATGGGTTTTGTGGTGTTGGCTTTTCAATCAGAAATACATTATAAATGTATATGTATAAAATGGAAAAATTTATATGAATATGGTATGTTCGGAATTAAGGAAGATTAGAGATAACGAGGGTGGGAAAAGTGATATAATGAGATGGATGCCATAAAGGTTAAGCTGTAAGTGCTGAGATATATTCCAGAAAGTAGGATAATATAGTAAAAAAATGAAAAATGTGAACTAGAATGTGGTGATCGTGAAGAGATGGTACGAAGTAGAATTATGTTTATTAGGGGTAGCTATTATGGCACGTTATTTGTAGTAATGTCAGAATTATGTGTAACATTGGTATATGAATTGGTATGAGATAAATTAGTATTCAACTACTGAGGTATGTGACTTGAGTTCTGGAGTGTGTTACAACATGTTTAAATAGCACTTGTAAAAGAATGTAATCCTTGACATGAAAGTATTATTTATTGGCATTGACAAAGATGTGAGCATTTTGATCGAGTCATTTTAGCATAATTGGATAATTGTACATGTGCTGTGAGTTGTGGTATGTGTGATTTGAGGTCCCTTGGGACCTGTTTAATGTGCCAATAAATCAGTAACAAAGCACTATTGGTATGGCGCCTGGCGGCGTGAATGAGCCGCCAGGCGGACGGAAACAAATTAGTGGCAGTGGCCACTGTTGACGCTTGGCGCCTGGTGGTAGGGGTAGTTCCGCCAGGCGGTATGACATAGCAGAGGTCCTGAAGGTGAAGTGGCGCCTGGCGGCGCGGGCAGGTGCGTCAGGCGGTGGCGGCGAGTGGTGCCTGGCGGCGTGGTGGATGTTCATGATGCGATGCTTTGGCTGGGGACCCAGTTACGAGTGTAATCTTGTATTAGGGTAACACGTGACCACTCAAGGTTGTAGCCTAGTGGTTTAGGAAGTCCAGTGGAATGTGCGAGTTGTGGCTCGTACGGCAAGGTTCGGGTGATTGCCCTCTTCAGAGTGATTCTGATAGAGTTTTGGTAGTCTGGAACAGTTACAAACTTTATGTTTGTTTCGGGGAGCTCCACTTGGTGTCACGGTGAGATGCTGTGGCAAAGTTATTCCCACATGTGGACTATCAGGTGGTGGCCTGTAGTCGGAGGGGCGAGTAGACACTCGTGCAGCAAAGATCGATCATCGTTCTCACCTAAAGGGTATAGAAATGATAGACATCTAATGAAAGTATTGGAAGTGGAGAAGTAAAGAAAGAGGAAGAAGAATACTAACCCGGGGTTTAACTGTTTTGATGTTGTATTTCATATTTTATTGCTTGGTTTTATTTAAATGTGCTCACCCTATCTGTGTGTGTGTGGCGATGATCATGTAACTTGTTACATGGGAGCAGATGTTGATGCAGGTGAGCGGACAGGTGCATAGGGACGTAGTGGGGATCTCTTGGGAAATTTCCTCACTAGTTTATTGTATTTGGACCATGGTGTTATTGTAATAATTTTATAGATCATTTCAATTGTAATACAGTCTTAATGCGAAACATTTTATCTATTTTTGGCGCGTTGAACGTAAAGTTTTAAATATTTCCCGCGTTTTGCGAAATTGATGATTAATAAATAAGGTTGTTTTATTGAGTTTTATTTTTATTTTATTTTAATAAGTAATTTTCGGCTAGGATGTTACATCCTAACCATACCAACAACATGTTTCATTAAGCAATATAACATTCATGCTCACACCAATTCCATGTTACTTTTATAACCAACCATTCCATACTCATTACATGCCAAGATCATGCCATACTCATCATCCACAACCCATAAACCACTTTACTCATGCATGTTCACTCATCTCATGCTTTAACAAGTTTATTTATTCCAAACATATGGTAAACAACCAAGAACAGAGAAACAAACAGAGCCAGCATGCCTTTCGCCCAGCTTCTCGCATAGGCAGAAAGGTCTCGCTCAGGCGAGCTCCCTTCGCCTAGGTGAAAGCTCGAAAAAGGAACAGTGGTGCCGTCGCGTTCTCTCGCTTAGGCAAGACCTCCTCGCCTGAGCAAGATGACTTCTCGCTTAAGATTGGAGCTCGTCGCCTGCGATAACTTGCACAACCCTTGGGAGGGTTTTCTGATACTCTCGCTCAGGTGAGACCCACTCGCTTGGGCGAGATTATCAAATCTGCTCCACTGTTCATGCATGCCAGCATAGAAATCCACCCATAATAACGCACAGTACATGTTCATATCATTTTAAACATCACACAATCACCAAGAGCACTAAACAACACTGAAATAAAACAATATATATATTAAAGTGTGAAACTCTAGCTTCCCTTACCTAGAAATAGCTAGCAAAATACTTTGACGCTAAACAGTGAGCACAACAGCTCTAGGGATGGACTAAGAAGTTGGAAAAATAGAGGAACAGATTTAAGACAAGCTCACTACAGTAAACCCTAACTGAAAACACAAAAATATAGCTAGAGGGAAGGGGATACGGGTTGGAGATCAACTTATGTGACATAGGACGGAGTTGAGCTAGCTTGAAGATGGAGGAGATTCAAACCCTAGCAGAGCTTCTATTGAGGGGAAAAAAGGAGAGAGTAAGGTACTATTTTTTGCAAGAATGGCAGGAGTGAGAAGTGTTTGGCTGCCTTAGGTAGACTTGTCAAATTGGCCCATTTCTCATGGTTTGGCCCTGACCCACATGGGCTGGGGTTAGAAAAGCCCACAGGGCCCAAAAGCCCCTCATTGGAAAAGCCCACAAGATCAAAAAGCCCACAAAGTCCTATGGTATAGGGCCAGCCCATGGGCCTTTTTTTTAGAAAAAAATATTCATTCTGAATACAAGAAAAAATGGAAATAACTAAATAAAAAACACAACAAAACAACATATGCATCTTCACTGTTTTTTAGTCTTGTTCCAATTCACCAAAAGTTAACATTTGCAGAGGAAAACAACATACACATAACAAAAATCAACATTTCAAGTGAAGAAATAAACAAAAAATCATCCTTTCCTCCCCATTCCATGTGACATAGGGTAGATCCCTCCTCCCTGATAAAAAAAGTGCAAAAAAATGTTAATAATCTATTGCACCGTAAACAACATTAGTCAATACAAAATTAAATTCCAACTCTTCTACATAACTTCACAGGAAAAAATAGCTTAAAACAACACATCCACTACTTCCAATTTAGCTTCACTTTTTTTTTTTATACTTGTCCAGAAGTTCAATTGTGATAATCTAAAAAATAGTGCAGTTTTATGTCAACATTAGACACATTTCACACAATATGAATAAGTTTATCTCAAAGAATTAAACACCATGGATTTAAAAAGTAAAAGGTAATTGATATTCAAAGAATTTGTCTTTTTAAGACAATTAAATTCTGAAAGTGATTTCTCAACTTCAATCTTAATATGTTTGGGAAGATCCTCAACATTTCCTTTACATTAATCTATTTTACAAATGAAATGTTTGACTTAAAGAATTAAACACCAAATATATTGTGATAATGGACAAAGCATATAAGAGAACCTGAAGAAGTGTCATTGTTGGTGACTTTCAACATCTTCAAGAAGTTTAGACTCATCAATGATTCCCTCATGGCCAAAATTATCTTCAATAACTTCATTTATCACATAACCAATTGATACAATCAAATCACTAGTCTAGAGTTAATTATTTAATGTAAAATGACTTTAAAACTAACAACATATAAACTTACCACTAGGATTTTCAGAAAATCCATGTAACCAATTTTGAGTACAAATCAACATTTGCACATGATCAGGAAGAATGGAGCTTCTATATTTAGAGAGTACACGCCTACCTTTACTAAAAGCTGACTCTGATGCAACTATAGTAATGGGAATACTAAGCACATCTTGAGCCATTATAGACAATATGGGAAATTTTTTCTCACTAGTTTTCCAATATTTGAGTACATCAAAATCTTCTCTGTCTTCATCATCATCTATTGTTGGTTCATCTAAATAAGCATCTATCTCGTTCTTGCCAACGATAGATTTTGATTCATTTTGATACATTTTAAAATCCTACAATGCATTACATATTAATTATCAAAATGAAACAAGAAAAAATTGAAAACAATGAACACTAGGTATAAAATGCTTACAGAAATAATCCTCGATCTCTTCAACTTTCTCCCTTCAATATTAGATTGAGACATTGAGATGGATTCAGTAGGTGATTGGGAAAGAGAAACACTAGGAATAGACAAGTTTTTTACATATTCTTTAAACAACCTCTTGAACTTCTCTAACGCTTTCTTTGTTTTCTCTCCATAGGTCAAAGGATCCAATTTTTTATAACAATACGTTATAAAATCAACCTTTAGTCGTGAGTCAAGAATAGCTCCAAAAGCTAACCTAATATTATACCCCTTCCAATACTTTTGAAACTTGTCTTTCATATTCAAAGTCATTTTCCTTAAGGTGACATCTTCGTTCAACAAATTCTCTTCAATGATAAGCTGAATTTTCCAAATTTGCATAAAATACAAGTTTGAAGTGGGATAAAATGAACCAGACATCATTTGTGATCTCATAAAATGGTTATAAGAATTGACACATTTTCTCTCCCCTATTCCATTCCTCAAAAGATGGACAATTTTTATAATTCCTATCAACCACTTTGAGAATTTCAAAAGGCTTTTTGTATTTGATTGCACTTTCAAGCATCAAATAAGTTGAATTCCATCTTGTAGTTACATCTAATCTCAAACCAATGCTTATATTTATGCCAGCATCGCTAACACATTCTTTGAATTTGAGAGTTCTTCCACTTGATGATTTAACATACTTAACACTCTTTCTAATACTATGAAGTGCTTTGTCAGATACCTTTAAACCATCTTGAACTATCAAATTAAGGATGTGAGCACAACATCGTACATGGAAAAACTCACCGTTACATAATAAATTTCTATGAACACAAAGATGGCTTTTCAAAATGTCTTGCAAGATATTATTTGCAGAAGCATTGTCCAAGGTAATTGAGAAAATTTTCTTTTCAATACCCCATTGCTTTAGGCAATCAAACACAACACTTTCTAGTTCAACACCAGTGTGTGGTGGTTTCATTCGACAAAAATTAAGAATCTTACTTGTCAATTTCCAGTTTTCATCAACAAAGTGTGCAGTTAGGCAAATATAGCCCTCAGAAGTAACTGCAGTCCAAACATCAGAAGTTAAACAAATTCTATTAGGAATCCTAGACATGCTTTGCTTAACTTTATCCATCTCTTCCATGTATTCCTTTTCCACATCTAAAACAGTAGTGTTCCTACATTTCATGTCAACATTAGGATTAATGTATTTTATCCACTCTCTAATTCCTTCATATTCAACAAAATTATAAGGAAGACTATGTTTGATTATGGCTCTCGCAAGTAACTTACGATGAATCTTTTGATTGATTCTTCGTGTCCCAAACTTTCCTTCTTGATAAAGATTCATATCCATATCTATGTTTGGAATACTTCTACACACGTTGACATGCCGACTTAGATGCGAAGTCCCATAATTATTTTTAGTAATAGGATTTTTTCCAACTTTATAGTTATTGCCACAATACTTACAAGCAGCCTTTTCAATGCCATCCTTGTCTTTTCCTACTTTTGTGAAAAAATTCCAAACATTTGAGACTTCCTTTTTATTTGTGGTTGCACTTTCAGATGGACCAGGAGTTTCAGATGCAAGATCATCAACCAAAACTAAAGGGTTACTCTTAGGGTGGTCCATATTTAAAACTCTCTTCAACCCACTATCTAAAACTCAAATAAAAATGTAACAGGTAGGCAAGCATCTGAAAGAATAAAAAAATTATCATTATCTTATGTATCCATTAAGCCAACCCAGGAAAGAAGGGATAAATAAATAAATCTACAAAACTAATGTGCATGAATCAAAACAAAATAATTTATTGCTAAGAAAATTAGCCATGTACAATAAAATATAACGACTAAGAAAGGTGAATGGGATAATATTATTAATATGTGACTTTGATTCAAACAGTTATAAATAGCATAGATGTTAGTTTTGAAATGGTTGAAAAGCCAAGAAGGGGGGGGTTGAATTGGCTAGTTAAAACTTTAGGCTATTTTTGCAAGCTAAAATCCTCCTTTAATTGAATCAAATAGATCACCAAGTTAGGATGCAAACAGTACTGAACTATACACTTTCAATCGATCAAAAACAGAGTTAACAGATTGATTTTACTAAACAGATTATGTTCTAGTATAATCAATCGATTGAAATTGAAAAACAGTCGACTGAAATACTGGGAAAAATGCAGAAATATGAATTTGAATTTTAAACCAGAAACAATGCTCAAGAATGATCAAGATCAGTTCCAAATGATTATACAAACATGCTCAATGCTTCAGATGCTATGAAAACATGCAAGAACATGAAAAAGATGATTAAAGCACAAGTTCTTGAAACTTTAAAATGAAAATGCAAGAGAGAAAGGTTAGAGAAGAGAGGACACCACAAATTTTTATACTGGTTTACTCAAACTTGAGCTACATCCAGTTTGTCAAGGCAACTTGAGCTTGACTTTGCACTATTTCAAAAGTTTTACAAAGAATCCACCCTTACACTTCCAAAATATGCAAAAACACCACAAAAGACTCTTGAATCACACAAGAATCACACCAGCACAGCAAGAACTCTCTTGCAGACCTGGAAAACCACCAGGCACACACACAAAGCTTGAGAAAGATCAAACCTTAGTGGTAGCACAGCCTTGCCTACCACAAACCACTTTCTCCAAGCTTCAAACCAAGCCAAAAGCTTCAAGAATTGATCCAAGATCAATCTTCAACAGCTGCAACACCTATGATCA
>Ga0214542_1001320_pt1 | contig 50481 bp, 19 predicted proteins | sample CNSS1metaG_FD_160096 | JGI IMG/M metagenome (GOLD analysis project Ga0214542, IMG submission 160096) | Root nodule microbial communities from cowpea collected in UCLA plant growth center, Los Angeles, California, USA - CNSS1 | ecosystem: Host-associated > Plants > Roots > Nodule | place: USA... | reverse complement strand
AAGTGGCTCCAGATCCATTGTTCTGCATTATGAACAACTTTTTCACTCTCCAACCGTGTTTATCCTTGTGTTTGAGTGATCTCTCTTCTCACTCAACAATTCCCTGGATATGAACCCGGATTGCTCTGATACCAAAATGTTGGATATTAAAGGAGGAAGATAATAGAACCAGATGACAGAATAATGGAAGAGAGAGAGCTCAGTTTATTGTTCTCCTCACATTCCTTTAAAATGCTGAACAATACAATGTTTATATAATAAAAAAAACTTGGCTAACTATCTCCACTAACCACGTCTAACAATCCTACATTAGTGGTGCTAAGAATAACTTAAAAACTGAATCTTAAAGTGCTCCTAACTAATAGCCGAAAAACCTGCAACAGACTTTTGACAAAGTCTTCCAACAAGGTCACTAATTTTCTCTGACTTTTATTCAGCTTCTTACGTGTGCACATATGAGCTTGAATTATATTGCAACAACACTTTCATGGTGGTTGAATGTCATAAGAACCGTCTAGAGTTGATGAACTCGGAATATTTAGTCTTAACTGTAAGATGATTCCTTGACACAAGCTGCAAGAGGTTAATATATGAAATTTGGGAGTGAAAATGAGGTAATAAACAAAGTCTTTTTTTATCACTGAAGCAACAACACTAACAATACAATATTCATAGTTGGGTGTTGTAGCTCTCTGTGACTGTCACAAGGTATAATGGTAGTTCAATCCAATGCTCACAATTGTCAAACTAAACTTTATATGCAATTAAATAACAATAACTTCTTACAGCAATTGATTTACATGAAGTTCTTATTCTCTAATTATTCTAAACCTTTTTATTTTTCTTCCGCTAAGTTTCTTACCATTATATATATTTAGCCAAAGGTCCATTCAAACTGTGAAATATAATTTACTTGGTTCAAACAAACAGCAACAGTGTTTCTCGTTCATTTGAATTTCGTGTCGTAGAAGCTATGTTTCCGAATTTCAAGTCCAAAAAATGGTACAAAACTTGATGTGGTTGTTATGATGTTTGTGCAGTGTTTGATTATAGAAGAAGAGATTTTGGTGATTTGAGTTTGATTTGTGATGATGCAGCAAAACCGCGTTGAAGCTTGCGGTTTCACGGATAGAGGTTTTGAAGAACAAGAGCGAACGGCAAGTGAAGCAGCTACGGAAAGAATTGGCTGACTTGCTTCACTCTGGCCACAACCATGCTGCCAGAGTCAGAGTAATACTAAAATGTTTTTTTTTTTTACAAAAAATATAGTGTACAGTTAAATCTATAGATTTTTTTTTTTATATATAATTCTTTATGATATTTTATATCAGCTTTCAAAAGTAATTTCCAATAAGCTAAAAAGGGGAATAATAATGAATGATGAATACATAAGAAAAGGTTATTCTCCATATATCTTTTGTTTTTCTTTTCTTTTAATTTTTTTTTTATCAACTTCTCCTTTTACGTGTTTTCAGGTGGAATATGTAGTGATGGAAGAGAAGACCATGGGAGCATACGATCTTATTAAGATATACTGTGAACTCATTACAGCACGTATGCCAGTGATTGAATCACAGAAGTGTGTAGATTTCACCTAAATAAGTTTAGAACATCTTTTTTTTATACTTTCTTATCTTTATTATAGTTTGTTTATTTATTTATTTATTTTATCTTGTCTGCATAAGAGGGTTAATTATAATTTATATAGGGAACACTGCTGCATGTGAGAGTTTCTTTCTGAAAGTGTTGATCTTGGCAATGTAGAAAGTTAGTTGATTGTGATCATACATTGTCACTGTGTTGATCCTTCTACCTTTCTATTCTTTCCCCAGTAGAAACTGCCCAGTAGATTTGAAGGAAGCGATTTCGAGTGTAATATTTGCATCCCCAAGGTGTTTAGATATACCTGAGCTTGTGGATGTCAAGAAGCATTTTATGGCTAAGTATGGGAAAGAGTTTGTCTCAGCAGCTGTTGAATTACGCCCTGAATGTGGTGTAAATCGTTTGGCAAGTCTTTCTTACTCTGTGTTATCATGTTCAAAATTATCTGTCATCATTTTTTTTTTCTAATTTAGTATTGCCTTTCAGTTGGTTGAGAAATTGTCTCACAGAGCACCAGATGGTCCAACCAAAATCAGAATACTGATTGAAATTGCAGAGGAATATAATGTCAGATGGCAACCGTCTTTAGAAGAAAATGATGAGAATCTGTCTCACGATTTACTGGTAGGGTTTGTTTGTTCATTATGATCTTCAGTTAGTTTAATGGCTTTGTATTTTCAGTGTAAAAACTTTTACTTTGTTTGTGACTTTTAAGGCAGTTATTGAAGAATCAACAATCTTATCATAGATAGTGATTCATGATTATAACCTTATAATTAGCAAGTTTGAAGTGATCAATATGTTTTATTGTATTAATTTGCCACCATTTATATCATAAGGCTGGACCAAGCACTTTTGAGAAGGGTACTCCCGTGGAACCTCCACAACTTCGTGTTCCACTTGTTGGTGATGAAAAAGAACCTCCTAGTTTACATGCTTCTTGTCAACTTACAGAAATGCAAGATATGTCTAGAAGTTTTTGCGAGAAGCATGGAAAACTAAAATCTTCAGGTAACTTCTTTTAATCACTTTATGAGAAACATAGTAAGACGGTAATTGCGTTGGTGAATATTCGTGGATTTTGGAAACTTGTGTTCTGAAAACACGAGTGCTTTTGAAAAGGGTAGACATAATTGGGAGATGGAATTCAAAGATGCTGCAACTGCTGCACAGGTAGCTGCAGAATCTGCAGAACGTGCAAGCGTGGCTGCAAGAGCAGCTGCTGAACTTTCCAACCGTGAAAATTTAACAAGACAGTGTTCAAGTGAATGGAAGAGTTCTTCTAGAGGAGGGTTTAGAGCTGAATTATCTCTAGAATATGCTTTTCATTCTTCCAAACATCTTTCTGCTGGTTATGTTACTAGCACATTCCGAAGAAGCGCTTTTGAGATACACCATGAACAGACTAATGTAACTGAACAACACAATGAACATTTCATGAATGGTAATGATAATGTGGTGAAACCTTGCAAGAAAGTGCAAGGTGAAGCAAACAAGGAATCAAGTGGAAGTGGCTCAGATGCATACTTAGATTCTGATACTAGTGATTCTGAGCATGGATCAGCAGAAGATGCAGGTTCAGAACCTAGAAATGAGGAAACTGTAACATTATCTGCAATGATACCAGATAAGGAAGAGACTTCAAAACCTTTAAACTGTGATGAGGATATTCCCTCAAAGAAGAAGGCACTACATGTTCATCCAAAGTTACCTGATTGTGACACCTTCGCTGCCCAATTTTCGTCTCGTAAGAAGCATCTTCAATAAATTTTCAAGTTCTTGCTTGCAACAACATAGTACCCTTTGCTGAAATTGTGGAGAAAAACAATGAGTGGTGTTATGTTATTTACACACGATGTTTTGTTTAATGTAGTGGTGGCGTGCACTGCAATTTTAAATACTTTATTCAACTCATTGTTCCTGTTTAGATACGAGAAACTCATTGTTTACTAATAGTGTATGGTGTAATGTTCTTCCCCATGTTGAATCATACTAAGTATTCGGGCATTAAAAGTTCTAATTCTCCTCAAATTTATTCTTTACATTAATATAACTTACCTCATCACAAAATTCTAGCAGAAATTCAATTTCGTGTCCTATGCATTTTTAAAAAGTGAATTCAACATGGTTAACTTGATGTGAAGATTCAAAAGAAAAAGAAGAATAGCGAGTTGAATAACATAGTCTAACAAAACATATACATCAACCCCTTTTATTTTTATTATCGTAACTATAATTATTATCACTGATTCATAATATTTGGTCTTGCATAATTCAAAAAAAAAATGATATGGTTCTCTATTACATAATTTTTAATTAATTGTTACATTATATATATATATATATATATATATATATATATATATATATATATATATATATATATATATATGATAGAAAGTTAATATTTTAATTTTATAATTGAAAACTTGCGTACATATTATTATGTTGAAATTAGTTGGAATCATGTATCTGGCCAGTAATTTTTCTTATCTGTATCCAAGAAATTAAAATAGGGTGTCTTCCAAAATGTCTCGGAAGAGCACGAAAAGATGGTGAGCAAGATCTAAATGAAGCATTCTTTGCCTGAAAGATTATAAAGAAGCAACTTATATTAACTAAAAACACTTATCTGCATTCCTACCGTTATTAATTGAGACTATTAAAGAACGGTGGAATAATATGCTGTGCTCAGAGTTTAGCTTCTATCTTCTTTGAACATCCTTGAAATTCAGGTATTGAATACCAAGTCTAATCATAACATGTAGTAGAACTTCTTTTTTTTATTGATTTGAGGACTCTGTTACGTAAGTAGGTTACTGGGAAATGGAGAATATATCAGAGCCAAAAGTGTCCCCGAATACAGTGATATTGCAGAGTGAGGGATTACTAAAGGTAAGAAAATCAAACATTTCTTGGAATTTTCATTTGATTCCGTATATATTCGATTCTTAAGTTCATTTTTCTTGTGGCAGTATATATTGGAGACCGGCGTTTATCCACGAGAAGCAGAAACCCTCAAAGAGCTAAGAAATGCAACTGCAAAGCACCCCATGTAATTCTTCTCTCTCTCTCTCTCTCTCTCTGCGAAAGAATTTCTCAAAAGAATGGCTTTTCATTGAATTTGAGTTTTGAGCAATGACATAAGGAAATTTTTTTGTATGTACTGTGATTTTCATTCTAAAGGGGTTTCATGGGTGCTGCACCTGATGCGGGTCAGCTAATGGCCATGCTCTTGAAGGTTTCGAATGCTAAAAACACAATTGAAGTTGGAGTTTTTACTGGATACTCTCTTCTCCTCACTGCACTCACCATTCCAGATGATGGAAAAGTTAGTATGGTAGCTATATATACTCCTTGTTATGTTGTTGTTAGCTCCGTATTCATTTATTATGTGCTTGCTACTGTAGATTATAGCGATGGATCGAGATAGAAAAGCTTATGAGATAGGACTACCATTCATTAAAAAGGCTGGTGTTGAACACAAGATTGACTTCATTGAGTCTCCAGCTTTACCAGTTCTTGATAAGCTCTTAGAAGATGTAAGCTATGCATATCCATTTGCATGTCTTCACAAACAAGTCTCTCAATAAACACTTTTGTATGTTAAGTCTTGTATTTTACAATCAGCAATACAATATATGATTAATTTATAGGTCTTTTCAACTACATTCATTAAATACAACGACTACATAATTAATGAAATTTAGTGCGTGCCAGAATCATTACTAGATATACTCGTGACCTTTACGATCTCCTAAGACAATTAAATATACTAACACAATTAAATGCAATAATTCACATTTAAGTTTACCCAACATGAGGGATAGTGTTTGACTTAGAATTAGTTGTAAATAGAAAGTTTAGTCTTTCTACATCATAAAGATACAAGATTAATAAGACATGAGTTCAAGCTACTCATAAGAGATCAACACCACCCCCAACCCAAAACCTCAAGACAATAAGACAAGAAAATTTTAAACATATCTCAACATTAAAAAATCGGTTTCTAAAGTGAAGTTTGCACCTATCAGATATAGAAGACTAATAAGACATGAGTTTAACTCACACATAAAAGATTGATATCACCACCAATCCAAAATCTTAAGACAATGGGATAAAAAAAACTTTAAGTCTAACTTAACTTTATAAAACTAGTTCTAAAGTGAGATCTGCATCTATCATAAAGACACAACACCAATAAAACATGAATTCAATCTATACATAAGGGATTAACACTATCTCCAACCCACAATCTTTAAGATAATGAATTTATGAATATTTTTTTCTTATGTTTATATTTTCCGTATTGAATTTATGCTGACATTTAACCTCGCTTTCTAGAATGATAAATTAAGATTTTAAAGAAAAAGGAATATGTTGAATCCATGGTTATGTGCAGGCGGCAAAGGAGGGGAGTTTTGACTTTGCTTTCATTGATGCTGATAAAAAGAATTACTGGAATTACCACGAGAGACTTATGAGATTGGTGAAGATCGGTGGAATAGTTGCATATGATAATGCACTGTGGGGAGGAACTGTTGCCTTGCCTGAAAAGGCAGTTTCGGAGGATAAACAAGAGTGGAGACTCTTATCGCTTGCTTTCAACCAAGCAATTTCAAAGGATTCTCGTGTTGAAATTGCTTTTGTTTCAATTGGTGATGGAATCATTTTCTGCAGGCGCATAACTTGATTCTCAATGCACTTTCACTCACAATTTGTAACCACATTAATCGCATAAACTTTAATTATTCCACCTTTGGCTGGATTCACCATGATCTACGAACATGCACTGTTATAAAAAAAGTTTTGTTATTAAAGAATGGACAAAGTATAATAAACTTTTTATGTCGGATAAAAAATCAACACAACAAACTCAACTTTTTATAATAATTAATTTCCAATCGTTAGAGAGCAACATAATGAAGAGATTTATGACGAATCTCAATGTTTTAAAAAAATTGATTTTTTTTTTCAATAATGAAAAAATTGTTTAAAAATCCTATATAAAGTGATGTACAACTTTCAAGTAGACTTGTTATACAAATACTAAATATATAAGTATTGAAAAAAAAATCAAATATAAGGATAAACAACTTATAGAACACTTATAAAATGTATAATTGCATATATAAAAGCCAACACATTATTATAGGTATAACTATCAATATATTCAAATTATTGCATACATGTTATATACTGAGAAAACTCAATGTCTCTAACCAATTGAATATCACCTAGAAGTATTTGTTTAACTAAACATGTGAAACATATAAATATAAATCACATGAGAAAGCCAACCAAATTCTAACTTGTGTTTGGATTATTTTTTTTTTTAATATATGGGACATTCAAATCCATTCGATTTGAATTAATATTATTTGAAAGTATTTTGTTTTTAAATATTTTGTTTGGGTAAATCAATTCAAATTTATTAAATTTAAATTTTCTCATTTAACTGAATATTTCAATTACTATTTAATTTAAAAATTATTTAAATATCAAATAACACTATTTAATGACTAAAATAATTTGTAGTCAACATTTAATAAAATTGAAACAACCTAACATTCATGTTAGTAATAAAAAATAATAAATGTAAACGTTGACAAAAACAATAATTATGACTGGCTTATATAAAAAAAAAGTCTAATTCACATATGTCAAAAGATAATTTTCGTAACATTGGCCGATAAATTCTTAGTATATCAAATAAGAAATAAACTAATTTGCAAAAACAATGTCATAACAATTTATATAAAAAATAATTTGTATCAATATTAGAAAAATAAGTAGTCATCTTAATTATATTTTGATCTCCCAAACTAAAATTAAGCCGAAGAGAAAATACGAAAACTAAATATATAAAGTAAAAACCATGAAAAATTTTAAATTTTTATTTTTTAAAATAAAATTTAAATTTTTTTTTATTTTTCATTAGTTCAATTACTCTCATAAAATTTTAAATTTTTTTTATCAAAGAATGTATATTCCATAGACACATTTACCGCGTAGAAAATAATTATATTTGAATAAACTTTTGAAAAAAAAATTATTAAATATTTCTATATTGTTATCCCATCATGAATATAGGTGGTCTACCAACAAATAACAAAAAAAAGCCTTATATCAATAATAGTATGGGAGGGAGAAGGGTATTGCTTCTGCACCCTATCATTCTCTTTCTGCACCCTATGGAATTTATTTAATTTCCGATTTTGTCCTTATTTGAAAGTTACATTCGAAAAATGTAATCCAAAAATAGAAAATTTATTTGGAAATTTTGTTTTCGGAAAAGAAAAATATGTTTCTGCAATCTTTTTTCGGAATTTTTTTCAGCAATTCTTCTTTTTGGAATTGTTTTTTCCGAATCTTACCTCTTCTGAAATCTCTCTCGAAAAATGTTTTTTCCCTTTTGGAATCTATTTTCTGGATATCATTTTTCTCCTTCCGGAATTCATTTTCCCGTCATTATTTTTTCCCTTCGAATCAATTTTCTGGTCAGCCACGTACCTTATGGAATCCATTATCCGGACAACACTAATCCACTTACCCAAATGTTTCAAATAAAACTCCTAAGGGCAAAAAGGTAAAATTTTATAATTGTAGGTGCATAAAGAAAATAATGGAGTGCAGGAAGCAATTGTCACGTGCAAAATGTTCAAGTCAAAAAAAGAAAAGTACCAAATCAAGAGTTCAATAAATGAATCTGGTAGCTGTGTTGAAAAAGTGGGTCGCTGTTGTTGTCGCTGTTACTGTCAGGCTGTGGGGTTCCCGTTAGCGGCGTCCTATGATTGCGAAAGGGAACAACAACGACCTCCGGTGGTTATGGTGATGAGTCCCACCATGTCTACCTTCTCACATCACTGTTATTAAAAAAACTTGATTCGATAGTTTCCATTATTGAGATCATTAACTAAAACAAAATTTTGTAATGTAACGGCCACCTTCGTCAGATACTGGCTTCCCTCCAAGAACAAACATTAAATAAAACTAAATGTGACAGCAATTTTAACTTTTTAAGAAAGTTTTATTGTTGAAAAAATTTGGTAAAATTTATAACTTCAAAACACCCACATAAAAGGAAATACATATTTACACCCCCTTGATTGTTTGTTGAACAGATGAAGGAACGGGGGTTGCAACGTTGCAACGTGCAACCTCCGCTTCACTTCTTTTAAATGGCCGAAACCTAAACAGGAGACGCATTGTAAGTCCAACAGAAGAAAAAAACAAAGAGAAATAGAAATGTCCTCTAATCCAATAATACTGCAGAGTGAGAAGTTGACAAAGGTAGGTTTGTCGTACAAACATTACTTTTTCCTTGGATTTCATTTTCATAAATTGTTCAATCCAACAACAATGTTGTGGCAGTATATACTGGAGACTAGCGTTTACCCTCGAGAAGCAGAGACTCTCAAAGAGCTCAGGAATGCCACTGCAACACACCCTTGGTAATTATTCTTTCTCCCACTGGAAGAACTAACACTGAAAGAAAAAGTCATAATAATTAAGTCATAACTAAAAATTGGTATGGATAAATATATAATACATATCTTTCTTTCTATATTTATAGAAAAAAGATATAAAAAAAAACTCATGATAATACGATTAATAAAGTACTAACTATTATACTAATATTTAACTTTCACAATATACAGGAGTGTTAAAAATGAAAGAGAATATATGAAAAATATAAATAGAAAGAATGGTTATTTCGCCAATAAAAAAAAACATCAAAGTGTGAAAAATGAGTACTGTAAAAAACTTACACCATAGTGAAAGAGAAAATAAAAAATATTTCTATAAATTTTTTTCACTTTTATGATATTTAATTTTATGTTTTATTATTCATTAACATTATATATTATACTTTATAAAAAAATAAAAATCCATCTAATCTAATTTTCATTTATATTATATACTACATATATTTTTTAAAAAAAATTAAAAATTTTGAGGGACCACAACAAAGATCCGCCCTGGTTGACATTATTAAAAACAACAAAAACAAAGTCTGTTAACATAGTTAAGTTAAGGTCTTGGTTGAAATTCGAAAGACTGCTATAAGTTTCAGTTTTTGGTACGAGGCTTGGTCAGAATTATAATCTATTTACTTTTACATTGCATCTTGTACATCTGCTTCTTTTCTATGTTTCTTGTTTTTAGCTTCTGCATCGTCTTAATGAATCTGTGGTGTGGTTATTGTGTTGATCGGGGTCCCCATTCTCAGGATCTACCTAGAGTTTTTCACTCATCTGAATATTTGTGATAGCAGTGTCTGTGCTCAACTAGTAAACATTAATAAAGGGCTTTGTTTTATAAATTTAGTTACCATATCATAATGAAACTGTTTACGTAATGCCATTTTCACTGACCAGGGGCTTCATGGGTGCTGATCCTGATGCGGGTCAGCTAATGGCCTTGCTCTTGAAGCTGTTGAATGCTAAAAAGACCATTGAAGTGGGAGTTTTTACAGGATACTCTCTTCTCCTCACTGCACTCACCATTCCAGATGATGGAAAGGTTTGCACTTTTGAAGGTTATTTGGTACAGTTAATAATATGTCTGTTCTATGTCACCAACTCCATTGTTTGTGTGGTGTAGGTTATAGCCCTAGATCCAGATAGAGAAGCTTATGAGATAGGACTACCATTCATTAAGAAGGCTGGTATAGAGCACAAGATCGACTTCATACAGTCACCAGCTTTACCTGTTCTTGATAAACTATTACAAGAAGTGAGCATCATTCTGTGTTGCTGTCATGTTACTGATCTAACTCCTTTATAGTAGTTTTTGTTTGATATTTTGGTTGTGTTTGTTCTGCTACAGGATTCAAATAAGGATAGTTTTGAGTTTGCTTTCGTTGATGCTGATAAAGATAACTACTGGAATTACCACGAGCGGCTTCTTAAACTGGTGAAGATTGGTGGGTTAATAATCTATGATAACACCCTCTGGGGTGGAACTGTTGCATGGCCTGAAGAGGATGTTCCAATACCCAGAAGAAAATACAGACAGTCTGTTGTAGCTTTCAACAAAGCCATTGCAGATGATTCTCGTGTTGAAATTTCTGTTGTTTCAATTGGTGATGGCTTCACTATTTGCAGGCGTGTTCAATGAACACCATTTCAGAATGTTTCGTACTATGATCCAAGTTAACTTGACGTACTATGTTTTTGGTTTTTCATTCTGCTTTTTTCTGTGGGTGGTTAAAATTGATTTCCCTCAAACTGTGGGGCTTATGATTTTGACTGTAATGCGAATCACCGAGTGTTGCTATTTACTATTAATAAAATAAAACGTGTGATTCTTTATCTACAAGGAACGTCATGTTTGGTAGAAATAAGGTGGATACCTAAATTAGTACAAAAAACAACGTCGAGGACACTTCAATCTCACAAGAAAAAAAAATCATTGAATTTCTTAAGATTATAAGATGAAGCTAAATATAATTTTGAAACCACTATGTAGTGACTTTTGGTAGATAACAACCGGTCACTAATGTTGGTAGATAAAAAATTAGTAATGTTATTATATATGTAACAATGTAAGGGCAAGGATAGAAGGAATTTATAACAGCTACGCAAAGATCGAACGGTACAATTGAAAATTTACACATTTTACAAATTTCAAAGCGTGAAGTAATCGCATAAGCGGTAATAGTTTCTCTATTGAGATGAACTGCCACACATCATAAATGTTTCTGCACACATCTAAAATTAAAATATCAATGAATTTACTATTTTGACAATTTCTTAATTTAACTAGTAAATATCAATGATGCTGCTGTTGTTCACTGCGTTCTTCTTCCATGAAATATCAGAACACTGTAATACTAAGAAATTTGGAGCCAAAATTTTCACAAGCAGAGATATTTCTTATTTTTCACCCTAAATTGGATGGCAAATGCATTTGTACACGTCTATTTCAACACTCGTAGTTTACTTACAAGAGCTGAAAAATGTAGCAAAATAATTGGGCTTGAATTTGTTAAGCATATCATAAATGACTACTGAGAAACAGGGTTGGACATTAATTTAAACGTTGACATCGTTTACAAGAAATATCTTCTCATCCAAAACTGCAATTTTTGAGAAATAGGAAACAATTGCGTAGAATGATAGAATTAACCCTGGACTACATGAACTTGGAATTTGAAGTAGATTAAGAAGTAGGAGGCATAGCATTCCTTCACGTTTAATATACCATTTAACCAAAACAGGACTAATTTCTACAAAGCATCAAATGCAATTCATCATACTCTCCATGCATGAGCTGCTATCTTATAACATTCATACAGGAAAAAAAAATTTCTTTGAATGTTTATCTGGAAACATAACTGAACGTAATACACAGCCAAAATAGCATGACAACGATCATTTCAGTGAAAGTAACCAAGAACCTGGCCACCTACATTCTTCTTAATGGCTTCTTCATGATCCAAAACACCATCAGGAGTTGTAATCACAACATAACCCCACTGCACACAGAAAAAGAAAGGCACAATTATCCTTTTCCTTTGATTTCCGATTAAATATTATTCTTAAAACACAAATTATAACAACCACAATCAGACAGAAACAGCTGCCGGAAGCTATAACATGAAAACGAATCATTAACATAAACGAACCTGATGCGTAGGAAGAGTCTGCAATCTGTAGGCTTCAACATCCCTTGCCTTGATATCTTTTCGGTATGTAAGGGCCTTGCAATCGTTGATCCTACCTTGTAGTTCAACCGTTATCCTCCCCACTCTATGCGGATCATAGACTTGAAAATCTTTGATATAACCTATTAGGAATTTAAGCCAAATTAGCTACACTAACAGTGGCGCAATATAGAGTAACTGTCAGAATCTTAAAGAACTTTATTTCGGTTCATGGACCCTTCATTTTCATCTACCTAAGCAACAAGATATTTCTCACACGGAAATTCATGCTCAGACTCAGATGGAAGATGATAACAGTAATCAAATCAACAACGAAAGTCATTCAAACTCCAAACATATAAATGAAGGAGAGAGGAGATAGACGACGAATAATGACATAAATTTCAGAGACTGAAATCACTTTTCAAAAGCGAAATCATACCATTTCATCATTGCCAGATTTGAAATTGTGAAGCAGTTAAAAGGGGTTTCGAGTTCAGAAAAAAGAAATACAAAAGAAAGAAAAGATACCATGGTTTTTCATGATTCGGAGAAATGAAGACATAACGGTGGAAATTGGCTTGAGTTCCACCATAGCTTTCCCTCTCCTCTCTGCATTCACCATACTCCTCAAGGCATCGTTCAGTATCCTCCTCCCCATCTCTCTAAATTCTCTAACCAAACCCCCTGTTTCTCTCTCTAGGGTTTTCGAAATATAGTGAATTTTATGGCAGGGGTATATTCGACATTTCGCTTACGTCAAATACGTAAATAGTCAAAATTCCACGGTCACCCGAAAAACAAAACGCAAACACAAACACAAACACAAACTCTTCTCTCTCTCTCTCTCTCTCTCTCTCTCTCTCTATCTCTCCCTTTGTCTCTCTCTATGTTGAATGCAATTTCGCAATTCGATTGGCGATGATGGAGGAGCTTCCGGAGTCGCTGTTGGTGGAAATTGTGAGTCGTTTAACGGACACCACCGATGTGGCGCGGTGCAGGGCGGTGTCCAAGGGTCTAAACGCGGCGTCATACGAGGTGCGGTGGCTGAACCTGGTCTGTTCCATGTCGCGCTACCTCAAGTCCCGTTCGCCGGAGACCAAGCACCACGTCACCCCCTTCAAGACCGTCTTCTCTCACCTCGTTTCTCGCTCTACCTCCACTCTCGACTCCGTCTCGCTGGGCGTCGATCGCGCCCTCGGTGGCGTCTCCTTCGACGACGTCGAGGATGAGTCCGACGATCTCTACCTTACCGACATGAGCTTCATCAGAGAGTGGCTTCCATCCATTTCCCACGCTCTGAAATCTTTCTCCGTCTCCGATTTCTGGGTCCAGTCTTGTTGGCGCCGATCCGAAGCCTTGTCCCTCATCTCTTCCACCTGTTAGCTTCTCGATTCTCAAATTTCCTTTATTCTTATTTTACTTCTCTTACAATAATGCGGTTTCTTGCCTGTGTTCGTATTCTTTCCGTCAGAATTGGTGTTTCAATTTGTGTTGAAGATTAAGATAACATATGTTTAAATGTGAAACTTCAACTCTGGTTGAAAAATAATATTAAAAGATCCTAATGGTATGTTTGTAAGGTAGAATTGAAGATAACAATGTAATATTTGAACTGTTGTTAGTTACATTTTCTAAAAAAAAAAAAATCCTTTCATTTTCTCCCCAACCAAAGAAAATACATCAGTACTCTATTTTCTTTCATCAAAGTTCTTTCCTCCCTGTTAAACTTACCAACAATATCGAAATTTGAGTAGAAGGGAAATATGAAGGAAAGAAATTCGTGAATTCTTATTTTAAAACACTTTCTCTCAAATCAAGCAAAAAAAAAATGTATTGTATTCATTTATATCTTCTTTCTGTGCATCCAAACATACCATAAGAATATGCGTCGAAGTTTTGTCTGTCTCTCATGGAAATTTGCAATGTGTCTTATTCAGGTCATAATCTTGTGAAATTGGTTGTGAGGAATGCATGGTTATCCGTGGATGGTCTGTGTTTGATGCCAACGTTGAGATATTTGACCCTTGAGTTTGTGAGACTGGATGATGAGGACTTAAGCAGGATCAATGCTTGTTTCCCTAATTTGACTCAACTCAGTCTTATTGGGGTTGGTGGACTTAAGGAGCCTAAGATTAATTTCTTACACCTTACCACTTTTCAATGGTCGGTCTCAAATGCTCCACTTTCTTTGATCATATGTGCACCTTGCCTTGTTGATTTTGATCTCAGATGCATCAAACCTAGGTTGGTTGTCCTTGAAGCCCCTTCCTTGACGAATTTTAATCTCTCTCTCGAGAATACTGATGAGCTCAGGTTGAAAAATTGTGCTAATATACAATGCCTTCAGCTCAGTGTAGAATGCCTCTCTCTTTGTTTTTTGTTTAGCATGTTTCGTCACTGCGGCACGGTAAAGAGACTTACCTTGGATTTAGTAGGAAGAAGAGAACAGGTTGAAGCAGCAGAGTTTGGGATTGATACTTTGTTGGATTGTTTTCCGAACATAACATGTCTTAATTTAGGTCCTGGAGCCTGGCATGTGATGGAGAATTCTTTCAGACGGGGAGGTTTGAAAGATGGGATTGGGATGAAGATGATAAAACAACTTATTGCACATCTAGTGGTCCATGAAGTGGAGGTTACTCTTGCATTTATCTCTTCTGTTTTGGATAAAAGCACCCAGTTGTCTGATGTTTCGCTTCTTATCCATCGCGATGTTGATTCATATGTTGCTGGCGGCCTGATCTCATCATGCAGAAGCAAATTCCCAAGAGTGAGATGGAGATGGGGAATATGGAAAGAAGGAATCAAGGATACTTGGGTCTCTGATGGCATCTAGTTTGGTGGCTGCTATCTTGGTTATGAAAAAGGGGGGTTCTCGTTGATTTGTTGTATCATAGGTTTACGAATAGACGAGTCATGTTAGGACATTGTCAGACTTTGAATATATTTTGTTGAATCAACTCCAGTAAGCATAAATGAACGTTAACGACCCAGAATGTCGATCAAAAAATTATCTCCGATGTTAAAAAGTTGAAAGAAACTAGATGAGGGATCAGAAAGGGGAGTATGAACTATGGTGGCATTAGTATCAGGAGAAGTTTTTCCAAACTGTATTGGCGAATTGGATGCAGTTGGAAGTAGCATTCTTCTTTGGATTTGTATATGAACTGTGGATCAGCTTTACAAAATATCATGGCTATAGTTAACTGTTGAGAAGAAACCACCTTGTGAAAAGTCCTCCCCTCGTCAAATCTCTTTGTATATAGATCTTTGCTGTTGTATTATCTTTGTACATATCTTTGCACTGCTCCTTTTTTTAAGCATATGTATATTCTTGTATTATTCATCCCTGTTGTTGTTTTGTGGATTGAAGTTTAGATGGACTCACCGAGTCAGTGCTTCATTCCTGTATTTCTATTACTTGTATATTTGGAGATCTATTAAAGTACAAATCTTTATTTTATGATTATCGCATAGTTTTATGCAGGTCATGGCTAAAAATTTTCCATGGGTGGAAGGGCAAAGTCTACCTACCGTCTTAGGCCATGCCATGTTTATAAACTTGTTCCATGTTAGCTATATCCACATTTTCAGGGAACTTATTATTGCCGCCTAATTGCATTTTATGGTACAAGAATTCAATGGGTTAGGTCCGGGTTAGGCTAGGTTACCTCACGGAAAAAGAAGGAAAAGATAGAAAAGGGAATGAAAATTTTTCTTTTTTAAGAAGTGAGGCACGTGTTTATGAAAGTTTATTAAAATGTTTTTTTTTATACTTTTAATAGAAAACATATTTTACTCAATATAAATAATAATTTTTTATAAGCATTATTATTTGTAAAGTTGTTACATGACATTTGATGTAACATATTAAAAATATTTTTTAAATTATTAAATATGCTGTTTTACGTAAAAGAAATTAACTTATATGAAAATATAGTTCGGATGAATTTTAAGTTATTTATAAACTTAAGTATTTTATTTTAATTATTAATAATTATTTGTTTTTTATTTTTTATATTTTAATAAATTAATGTATTAAATAAACAACTTTTATTTTAGTTAAAAATTCGTCTGACCAATAATCTTTAGACGGCAGAAAGAAGATAGGTTGACCTCCTTAACTCACGGGTTAAATGGGTTTGAATCGGGTTGAAGGTGAGTTGACCTACTTAACCCACTAACGTTTTTTTACAATTATTTTTAATTTTCTTTTTTTAATTATTTACTACTAATTATATAGTTTAATTATTAATTATTATCTATATAATAAATTACTCAAATAATCGTTTTATAAACTTTAACATATCCAGTTTCTCCTATTCGTTTTAAAAAGATAAGGTGGTAGTCTCTCTGTTGCATTCTCGCTCTAAGAGTCATGTCCATTTCAGGTATTCTTTATCACAACCTAAGTCGGTGTCAACTAAAACATTTCAAATAGTCAAAGGCTCTTTCACACCCCATCTTAAGTATCCTCCAAACTCATTATGCAATCCTTCTTCCTTATTGTAAACCTCACCGACTAAGCAATTTATTGGGAATAATTTTGTTAACCGATGCAACAATCACTAACTTGGTTTCATCCTCTTTATCCTCAAACAACTATCAAACCCAAAGAAAAAATATATAATGTTGAAAACACTCGCCTTTGCCTTAACCTCGTAGTTTGCCTAAACATCCTCTAGGTTCAATAATTCAGACCCGCAATCCCGCTTCGTGAGGCATAAGACCAAAAGGCCCATGTGCTCAATTAGCACATGCTATATGTCAGTGTTGATATTTGTCTAAGTACAATGAGAAACTTACATGCTCAAATAGCTCATGTTATATGCCAATGCTAATATTTACCTAAGTACAAGAATAAACTTACATGCTTAAATAATTCATGCTATACACCAATGTTAATATTTGCTCAAGTGCAATGAACATGTTTGTGTTGAAATTAATATCTTTTGACATTATTTGGAATGACAATGAGTCGGTTGAGCATAGATAATACTTATCTACTACTTAACTTGAAAAAAAGAATCTAACCCTTATCTATCTTATTATGTATGGATATCTCTTTAAAAAAAACTCGTGATTTTTTTAAAATCCATATATATATATATATATATATATAATTCATATTTAATATTTTAATTATTTAATTTACCGGATTACAATAATCAAGATTATTTTAATCAAGACTATTTTGATTGTAGATTACTTTGATTTTATTTTTCAGATTACAACGTATTAAACTATTTTTTTAATAAACAAATATTTTTATTTTAAATAAATGATAGAAATATAGTAAATCTCTAACTATAATTTGTATATTTTAATAAATAATAATTATTATTATAATAGATTATGATTTTAAATAACTTACTAATAAACTTTAACAAAAATAATATCATACTAAAAATTAAAATTAAAATATTTTTACTAATTTATAAATATTAAAATATGTATTTGAATTGAGTTAAATATTCACAAAATACAACACACTATCAAAACTCGACTGATATTATTTATTTTACTCAACTTTATTTGTTTAACATTATTCCCTTACTTCATCTAATTCAATCATATGTTAAATTTTACTTTATATTTATTCGGATAAGATGAATATGTTTTGTTCGACCCTAATCTTATTGTTGAAAAACGATTCATAATTTGTTTCATGAAAACCAAAATTAGATAGTACTTTAGTTTTCCTGAAACGAAAATAGAGAATAAAGAATAACACTTTTATAATAGAAAATATAATTCTATTTTTGAAATTTTGGATAAAAAATAGACATAATGGTTTATTGTGTAAAAACGGTATCTTTGTATTTACTTGACACAGTTTTACAGTCTCAGAAATTTTAATTTTTAAATGTTGTTCCATTGTATTTATTTTTATCAAAATTATGAAAAGTATTGACTTTTTTTTTTTTACACATCTATCGTGTCTTACATGTATATTTGTATGCCTTGTCTAAAAATATTTTAATTATCTTATCTTACAAAATAAAATTTTATTCACACTTAAATTATTTTTTCCCTCATTTTGAAATAAATAAAATTCAATATCAACATTTTCATTTCTTAACTTTTATTTATTTTTTTAAATTATATTTTTCTTTTTCTCAATTAAAAAAGTAAAGAAAAAATATAGGTTAAATTCCGAGCAGATTTATGGAATTGAGAATAATAATAAGTACAATTAAGAATTTCACTATTCAAAATATGAATTCTAAACTAGTTCATTTGATAAACAAATTGACATTGAATCTACCTAGAATAAAAAAGAAGAAGATATAATTGGGGAAAATACATAGAGTTGTATCTAAATTAATATTTTTGGCTTCTACAAATGAAATTAATATGGGAGACTTGTAAGTAAAATAGTCATAAATAATTTTTATCTAAAATTTTAATACATGAATTTTTTTATGTTTCTTTTTATATATTTTTCATCTAATTCAATGTAAAACATCCTATTCCCATCCTTAAATTTCTGATTAATGTGAAAATTGAAAAGGATGCATAAAGACAAAAATATAATCTACATCATGAAACTGCCTACTCCAATCCTTGAATTTCTGACTTAGAAAATTACATAAAGACAAAAATATAATTTAACCCTTGTGTTCCCGAGGTGAGGTGGGTTTCAAAGAAACTATTAAGTGCAAAAAGAAATTACAAGGAAAAAGAAAAAGAGAAAGAAACGAGAGAGGAGAGTGAGTGGGTAGTATCGTGAGTGACAGTGGTAAGTGGCGCAGAATATCAATATCACGTTGAGACTGGGCAAAGAGTGAAGAAAACAAAAGAATGGAATTACTTCCCGCCGTTGTACCTCCGATCTCGAAGAAACAAGGATTCAGATCGCTTAAGCTCGTCAACGCCGACATGGAGCAGCTTCTCTCCGACAAACCCGTCGGCGTCGACTACGGCACTCTCGACAATGGCCTTCGCTACTACGTTCGTTGCAATTCCAAGCCTCGCATGAGAGCCGCTCTCGCTCTCGCCGTCAGGGCTGGGTAACCGATAACCTAACCTAACCTAATTATCCATTCATATATGCCGTGTATTATGAATCATTCAATGCTGAATTGCTGATTGTGAAATCGGTTACGACAGATCAGTTCTCGAAGAGGAGGAGGAACGCGGAATTGCTCACATTGTTGAACACCTCGCGTTCAGTGCCACCAAGAAATACACCAATCACGACATCGTAAAATTCCTCGAGAGTATTGGAGCCGAATTCGGGGCCTGTCAGAACGCCGTGACCTCTGCCGACGACACAGTTTACGAGCTCTTGGTTCCGGTCGACAAGCCGGAGCTGCTGTCTCAGGCCATTTCGGTCTTGGCGGAGTTCAGTTCAGAGGTCTCGATTAGAATTGTGTTATGCTCTGTTTGCATAACTCTGTTTTGTTGTTCTAGTTTTTTGTAATTGGATTGTTCTGTGTTTGTAGATTCGAGTTTCGAAGGATGACTTGGCGAAAGAGAGAGGAGCTGTCTTGGAAGAGTACAGGGGAAGCAGAAATGCCACGGGGCGGCTGCAGGATGCTCATTGGATGTTGATGATGGAAGGTTCAAAGGTGCCTGTATTCAACACTTGCTACTTGCTATATTATTAGCCAATGTTGATTAAAATGGTTAGAACATGTGATTGCAGTTTGGGGAATTGTTTTATATCGATTGGTGTTATTTCATGAAGTGTTGAATGGATTGCAGTATGCTGAACGGCTGCCAATTGGCCTAGAGAAAGTGATTCGGACGGTTTCTTCAGAGACTGTGAAGCATTTTTACAAGAAGTGGTACCATTTATGCAATATGGCAGTGATAGCAGTTGGAGATTTTTCTGATACGCAGGTGCTTTATTTATTCACATTTGATTTTTGTTTGGTAAAGTAACTGTGCTGTTTAGTTGTCATTGTGATTTCCTTAACCACTCACACACAATTGCAGGATGTAGTTGAGTTAATAAAGACTCATTTTGGCCAGAAAATTCCAGATCCTGATCCTCCACTTATGCCAACATTCCAGGTTCCATCACATGATGAGCCACGATTTTCGTGTTTTGTTGAATCCGAAGCTGCTGGGGTAAGTAGGTAACGAACCATTAACTTTTAATTCAAGTTCCAGGATTTTTGTTAGTGATTTTATCTTGCTTTGAAATTAACACTTTAATATGGGCTTTCCTAATAACAGTCTGCAGTGATGATCAGCTATAAGACGCCAGTGGATGAGCTTAAGACAGTGAAAGACTACCGTAATTTACTTGCAGAATCCATGTTCCTCTATGCTTTAAACCAGAGGTTCTTTAAAATAGCTCGTAGAAATGATCCACCTTATTTCTCCTGTTCTGCCGCTGCTGATGTTTTAGTTCGCCCATTAAAGGCCAATATAATGACTTCCTCTTGTAAACGAAAAGGAACTATTGAAGCCCTGGAATCGATGTTAATAGAGGTGCCTTTCATCTTGACCTGAGTTGCATTTTCTTCATCTTTCTCTCTTTCATTTTTTTCTTCCAGTTCCATTATTTTTTCCCCTTTTATTTTGATATTTATGACAGCAAATTTCAGGTTGCGAGGGTAAGACTTCATGGCTTTTCAGATCGTGAAATATCTGTAGTCCGTGCCCTACTGATGTCAGAGATTGAATCTGCGTATTTGGAGCGAGATCAAATTCAATCTACCAGCTTGAGAGATGAATATTTACAAGTATTTTTTTTTTTCACATTAAAAGATCTCATAACAAACTATAGGTGGCTTTGGAGATAATCTTTTCTTTGTTCATGCAGCACTTTCTCCACGGGGAACCTGTTGTTGGGATTGAGTATGAGGCTCAACTCCAAAAGACTCTTCTACCACGTGAGTCGATTATCTTCTACTTTTTTTTTTTTTTTTTTTGACATCAAATTTCTGGATAATTAAGCTTGTGAAGCCTTGTAATTGATGTTGTGTTATTTATACCCATCAGATATATCAACATTAGAAATCTCTAAGTGTTCTGAGAAGTTAAGGACATCATGTAGCTGTGTCATAAAGACTATTGAGCCCCAGCCATTTGCTGTGCTTGATGATCTGAAAAATGTTGTTAAGAAAGTCAATCTTATGGAGGAAGAAGGGATAATCTCTTATTGGGACGATGAACATGTTCCAGAAGAAATTGTCACTACAAAGCCAAATATGGGGTGAGTTTGATTCGACCATGAAATCATTCTCTTTTTTGTGCATTACATTTTCATTTGCCAATATAGCTCTTTATTTTCTGATTTCTGGCCCGCCCTTATATAATGACATGTGAATGTGTCCTTCGAATCATCATTGTTAATCCGTAGAATCAAGTCTCAGCGCTGCTGTTATTAAGTACCTCCTTGGTAGCTTGTTTTAGGTAGACGTTGCATCTTTATCCTTTTATGAAAGAGTGGTTGACAATGACATGTTTCTTCCTATGAGAACATTTGCAATTCGTTATCAAAAGATCATACAAATTTGTAAAGCATTAAGGTTTGATGGTTCTTTTTTAACTCCTATTACTTAGATCTATTCAGAGAAAACAAAGTAAATTCCTTTTCCATGATAAGTGTCATGGTTATGTGGCCATACATTTTATCCTACCTGCCCATATGTTATAATAACAAGAATTCCAAATTTCAGAATGGTTAGAGAAAACTGAAAATAATGGTTTTCCATGTAGGGCTCAGTTTTTTATGATTTTAGGTCTTATTGTTTACCTTGCGACTATAACCATATTTCATTAAAATCTTTATTTTTTCTAAGTTGAGATAGCCAATATAATCTGTTTAACCAGCTGCTACTATTTATGTAAGGCAGGGTTTTGTATACCAGTTATTAACCTATCATATGGATACAATTTCTTTCATTATAGCTTTTGAAATGTGACTTATTCTGTGTAACAATTTTTATGACTGTTCTGGTTTTTCTTCCAGTTAAATTATGTTTAGGAAATCACATTCGAAATCTTGATCCCTCCCCTGTCTTCAAATTAGGCATGTTGTGCAGGAATTGGAATATTCAAATATTGGAGCTACTGAACTGGTACTGTCAAATGGCATGCGGATATGTTACAAGCGTACAGACTTTCTTGATGACCAGGTTCCAATCCTCTTAGGCATTGCTTATCAAATTTATCATGCTTCATAATTCATAATAGACATTGACTTACTTCTGTACCAATCTGGTTACATTATCGATTGACAGCTCGCTTCAGATTTTGTTAAATTATATGGCATGACCCTAATAGAGTATAATTATGATATTTAAACCTAGGGTTTTCATCTACAGATCTAATTCAACACATCACAAAAAAATTCCAACGCAAAACGCCCTAAACAAATAATTGATTTTTTGAAGTGCCTTATGCTGCATGTAGTCCAAGAGATTTAAGTTTCCTGCCTTTTACTAATTCAAAATTTAAATTAGCATACACATGCACTTATTAGGCATCAGCTAACGGTGAATTTAGAATTTTAGCATTAATAATTATCATTTCTAATATATAGATGTGATTTAACAGGTTATCTTCACTGGGTATTCATATGGGGGTTTATCTGAACTCCCAGAGAGTGAATACTTCTCTTGTTCGATGGGACCAACCATTGCTGGGGAAATTGGTGTGTTTGGTTATAGACCATCTGTCCTAATGGATATGCTTGCTGGCAAGAGAGCTGAAGTTGGTACCAAGATTGGTGCATATATGAGAACTTTTTATGGTGATTGTTCACCTTCGGACCTAGAAACAGCTTTGCAGGTACATTTGATATAATTAACAAAAAAATTCCTTTCCTTTCTTGATTTATGGCAATTTAATGTTGCAGTATGTAGTTGCTCACAAAAATGCAAGCACATAAAAAACTATTATTAAATCATACATCACCTGTTTATGTTTTAAAGCTGGAAGCAAGTATTTTTACTTTTAACTTAGTATGTAGTAATAATCTTGTTCTTAATTCCTGATAATATTTCTCTTTTTTTTCATCCATTTATAATATGGACTGGACATATCATATGTATATATAATTTTGGATTTAACTTCAATATATCAATACCTTCTTTTTTTCAAGTTATGAAAGGATTTTTTTCTCATTTTCTTATTTTATGATATGCCCTAATGCCATGTGATTCCAGCTAACTTCTATTTTTACTAAAAGGCTTTTCTGCTTTTGATTCTGTTGGTAGTAATAGAATTTGCTGAGATACTGTAAAGATATTTGGTAAATTAGGGAAATATAAGATTTTTACTTTCACCTGCGGATACCTGTATAAAAATCCAAGTACGACATACCTGCAATGTGTTACCCACTGTCCACTGAGTATCTACGGGTGTGAATGTGCTTTTTTTTGCCATTCATAGTTAATGCTAATTAATTCATAAACAGGAGAGAGTGACGATGGAAGATGCCTTAATTAGAAGAACTTTTTCAAAACAAGAACCCTAGGAAAAGAATTATTTTTCCCTGTTCTAATAATTCAGTCAAGAAATGCAAGGGTTCGTTTACTTTGAGAAAACACTTTCAATTTTAATTTTTGTTTTCACTTTTAATTACAAACTCCATTATTTGTTTTCACTTTTAATTACAAAACTGAAACCTTATTTTCAGTTTGTTTCATGGTTTCAAAAAGTTGTTTGGGAAATAGTGAAAACAAAGCTTTGAAAACAGCAAATTGATTTACAAAATTTGACGGTTTTGTTATTAATAGTGAAAAAGTAAAATTAAATAACAAGTAAGTAGGCCTTAATATTTTATTTCTTTTCTATTCTGTATTACTAACTAATACACCGATTCCACTATTATATGTTACGCACGCTAATCTTCTTTCTACCTATTCTGATGACATTTGTTTATTTCTTACATATTCCAGCTTGTCTATCAGCTGTTTACAACAAATTTAACACCAGGTGAAGAAGATGTCAAAATAGTTATGCAGATGGCTGAAGAAGCAGTATCTGCTCAAGATAGGGATCCATACACTGCTTTTACAAACCGTGTAAAAGAGCTTAACTATGGCAACTCTTATTTTTTCCGGGTATGGCTACTTTCTGTCAATAATTAAACCATTGACTGAATGATCTACTTTTGACTTTCAGCATATTCTTTGTTTTGCAGCCTATTAGAAAAAGTGACCTACAAAAGGTTGATCCACGGAAAGCTTGTGAATTCTTCAGTACATGTTTCAAAGATCCATCAACTTTTACTGTTGTGATTGTTGGAAACATTGATCCTGCTATTGCAATGCCCTTGATATTGCAGTACCTAGTGAGTGTGAATCCATTAAACAAAAGCCAGGAGACCTTTTGAACTATTCTATACCAATTGATTTCTTTCCATGCAGGGTGGGATACCAAAACCTCCCGAGCCTATTATGAATTTTAACCGTGATGAACTGAAAGGATTGCCTTTCACTTTTCCAACAGAAATCCATAGGTATGTCAATGCACTGCATCTACAAACAAAAGGTGTTATGATAATTTTTGTGTGGCGTTGTACCACCAGGAAAAGATGTGCGTGTTTTCTTAAGCTCTCAAATGAACTGTATGGCTTTTCAAATGAGGAAAATATTCTGTAGGCATCATCTCTAGGAAAGATTGTACTACTGCTTCCCTATTGCATCTTTTTGACAATCTGGATGTTACAAGCATCTTTCCACATTATGAATTCTGTATGGATGCCCGATATACCTTTGAAGGATTCAGTGGATGCATCTTCTAAATAAACTACACTTTGCTTGTAGAGAAGTGGTTCGGAGTCCCATGGTGGAAGCACAATGTTTGGTGCAGATATGTTTTCCTGTAGAGCTGAGGAATGGGACCATGGTGTGTGTTCTTTTTTCCCCTAGTTTCTGAATTTATGTAAATATATAAAATTATAAATTGAACTAACAAGGATTAGTGGTCAATAACTAAGTTCCTTGTGCATGTTGACTTTGTTAGGAGAGGTAAGACCCACTTTGGTGTTGTCTACATTTCAGCAGATTAATCTAATGGTTTGTTGAGAAAAAAATTACAGATATTAAAACCTGTGTTTACTGAATATTATAAATAACATGATAATCTGTATTTCGACCTGCATGGGGTTTCGGGACTTGATTTGACAGGTGGAGGAGATTCATTTTGTTGGGTTCTTGAGCAAGCTTCTTGAAACAAAAATAATGCAGGTTCTCCGGTTCAAGCATGGCCAGGTGTATATGTGTTACTATCTTTTTCCTTCAGTTGTCATATATGGTATTCTACTATATCTAAGACTTTACCTCCCTCCACCAGATATACTCTGTAGGCGTTTCAGTATTTCTTGGTGGTAATAAACCCTCAAGAATAGGTGATGTTCGCGGAGACGTAAGCATAAATTTTTCTTGTGATCCAGACATATCTTCCAAGCTGGCAAGTCTCCTTCATATGTAAAATAAGTGAACTTCTCAATATATTACTTGGTGAGAATTACTGTCTTATAAAATCATTTACAGGTAGATATTGCTTTGGATGAAATGTTACGTCTTCAAGAGGAAGGGCCTTCAGAACAGGACGTTTCAACCATACTCGAAATTGAGCAACGAGCTCATGAGAATGGACTGCAGGTTAATTTGGTTTTGAAGTTTGTCTTATTAGCATTGTAGTCTTTACAATTGAGTCACAATTGAACAAAAATATATACACCGACACACGAATTCTTGTAAGCTTTATCCAAAAAAGCATTCAGAATCGTGGATGAATATTTTCTTTTTACTTATTGGAACACGTATTTCAGGAAAATTATTACTGGCTGGATAGGATTTTGCATAGCTATCAATCAAGAGCCTATGCGGGTGATGTTGGGACTTCTTTTGAGGTGGGTGACTATTACAATGTCATGAAATGCCATGTGTCATGATAATTGCTATTTGCATTTGGTTTTCCTCAGATTATGAGAAAAGAATTAATCATAAGTTCTAGTTCCAGTTCCGTTACTTTATAACGAGTGTTGAGTTTGGAATGAAGTTTAGCACATGAATATATGTAAATATCTGTCTCTTTTAATTGATTATGATTATGACAAATGACTGCAACATTGAGATGTTGCTTGCAAGTTATTATGATCTAGAAGTAAATAATCATTATTTTCTCCCCTTTCCATAATCTTGTTATAAATTAAAATTTATGTATGGATCCTGACCTGACATAAGCTGCGTTTCTTTAAATTAAATGATGATCTGTTCTTTTTTTTATTTTTTTATTATTATATTGTTTTTATAGGTTACGGTCATGTTTACTCATTTTCATATACATGAATCTTACTAGTCGTGCAATTATCTTTGCTGCAGGTTCAAGATGAAGGGCGATCAAAAGTTAGATCAACCCTTACACCATCAACTGCACAATTGGCACTCAAAAGAATATTACCTTTTCCTTGCAAAAACAAGTATACTGTTGTGATTCTAATGCCCAAGTCTTCTCCGTTTAAATTACTGAAATCAGTATTCCAATCTGCTCGAACTAACTATGGCAAAGAAGCGAAGGTTAGTGACATCAGGCCTCTTGTAGGTAAATTATTATATACATGCCTGGAAGTATAGGAAACAACCATATATTACATTTTTTTGTGACAGATTTTGGCAGGAGTTGCTAGCCTTGCAGTTTTAGCATTCAGTTTGTGGAGACATGGGCGAAGTAATAGCAGATTGCTTAGCAGAACCGTGACTTAGAAATTTTCCAACTCCCGTAATTCGTTTTTTGACTTAAGGCACAAAACGTACATAACATTGTGAGAATAGATTATGTAAATTGTTGGTTAGTGATGACTTAGGTGGCAAATTAGATGTTTACGTAGCCCCAATATGAAGGTTTGAAATGAAACATATATGTACATTTATTTGTGCTGCAGAGAAGGGTATCGTGCAGCTTCATAACAAAAGAATGGGAACTCGATGGTGAGGTGTTGCGACATTGTTTACATGTTGGTTATTTTTCTAATCTCTCAGAAAGTACTAGTTTTGGCTGACTGACAGTTCCTGGACAAATCTGCAGAATAATAAGAGGGTTGCATTGCAGCTGCACCTGTATGCCTTTTAATATTTTTTTTTATACCTTTTTTATACTTGTTAACTGTTGGGAAACAGCAGAAATATGTTTTTATTTTTATTTTTTAGGATTATGCACTTGGTTTAGATTTTGGTAGAATTAATTATGAAAAATGTTTTAAATTCATTTAAAATATTGCTTTTGAAAAATTATATTATAAAAATGTGTTTAGAAATAATGTTTCAATAAGTTTTGAAAATTTAATCTTATGTAGATACTAAAATGTAATTTTATGTTGGATATATATATATATATATATATATATATATATATATATATATATTGTGTGTGTGTATGTATATACATTATGCACGCTCAATTTTAAAGAAAAATAGTTTCTTATCGGAAATAGTTTTTATATATAGCTTATGAATAATTTTAATCAATGTGATGTCTTCTCACAAAAGTATTACTTGTTATAATTGTATTATCCTACAATTAATATAAAATTATCACAAAATGTTATTAGGTATCAATTATGGAACACTTTTATGGCGATATTTCACACCAATTATTATTTTTTAAATAGATAATCTATCTTGTCAACTAATGATTTAAGCTAAAAAAGTGTGCAAAATGTACTTTCGAAATTTACGTTGTGCATATTCTAATTGGGCTAAACCTTCCTGCACCTCCATCAAATTTCACCTTTCACCCGTCAAAACATTTTGGAAAATGTTTTCCGTAAAAAAAATGTTGAGTGAGTTAGCCTCGGCTGAAGGTATAGACTAAGTCGATCCTAATGGAAGGTTTATCCATATCTGAACTACTGGAAATTTCTTCCATATTAACATTTTCTTATACTTTAACAATCGTCAGAAAAATTTCTGGAAAATTTATGTAGATATGTTAGATCACAGTTAGGAAACAATTAATGACAGTGGCAGTAATCTTATAAATTTACTCGCTCGGTTTACGAATTTTATTTTTATGATATAATCGTTCCATTCAAAACTTCAAAATCCATTTTTTAAAAATAAAATAGGTTATGTCAAGATTTCATTGAAGCCAAACAATTAGAAGTTTAATTACCGTAATAAAAAAATAAAATCATATTAATTAGATTCTTGGCAATAACTTTGATTGTTAGGTCTTTTGTAAATTATTTAAAGAAAATAACCTACCCCTTTATTAAGCTTAAAGAAAAAGTTAACATATTAGACAGTTAAGTTATGTTATTTGTACTTAACCATCAGTTTGTTAGTAAAATAAGGCAATTAAAAAAAAAACGCAACAAATTAGGTTTTTATCTCACTAAAAAAAATTATCCATGCTGAGGCCTGTAGATTGCACCTGTTACGCATAGAGGCCCATTAGGGTTTGGGTTTTATTGTTGTATGTAAAAACCCCATTCTATATTTCAGTCTTCTGCCTCCTTCTCTTCGTCCTCTCTCGGCGTCGCTGCATTCCGAATCGGAAGCAAGGTATGTTATCGTCTCTGCTCGATTTCCAGTAATAACTGTTTCTGTCTGCGTATTCGTTCAAAGAGAAGCAAATCCTGAGTATATATTACATTCATAGGTGAGTGAATAACAATGGTGGAGAAAGCCAAGGGTAGGAAAGAGGAGGTCGTCTCTCGCGAGTACACCATCAACCTCCACAAACGCTTACATGGCTGGTAATCTTTTTTTTCTCGAGTTGTTCTCGTTCTTTCTTAGATTGATAATCATTTGATATTTTATGTATGTAATTTTTGTTTCCGATGTTTTTGATACTGTATAAACAGCACGTTTAAGAAGAAGGCTCCTAATGCGATTAAGGAGATAAGGAAATTTGCGCAGAAGGCGATGGGAACTAATGACGTGAGAGTGGATGTGAAGCTGAACAAGTATGTCTGGAGTCAGGGGATCCGGAGTGTTCCCAGGAGGATTAGGGTTCGCATTGCTCGCAAGAGGAATGATGATGAGGATGCCAAAGAAGAGCTGTACTCTCTTGTTACCGTCGTCGAGATCCCCAAGGAGGAGCTTAAAGGTTTGGGCACTAAGGTTATTGATGATGAGGATTGATTATCTACTTTGATGTATCTGTTGGTTATATTTGATTTTGCGTATTTTATATTTATCTTTTAACTTGTTGAGACATTGGGAATATTTAGTTTGAGTGAGAATGTTGATATTTGCGTATTTTATATTTATCTTTTAACTTGTTGAGACATTAGGAATATTTAGTTTGAGAATAATGATTTTCTCCCAGTTTTGATTGCCTTAGAGAAATGAAACATATTTGAGTTTTGACACTTTTTCCCTTGCTATGGTTGGTTCCTAATAGGATAGTTAAGCGAATAAATACTACTTGAAGAACAGGATTTAACAACATTAGAATAGGTTAGCTTGAGCCTTTGTGATAATACATCTAGAAACAGCTGGACCGAGTCTTATTATGAAAAAAATAAGCATTTTAGAGTTCTATTAAACTTTGTCAAGGAAAAACAATGTTTATAAGCCTGGCTTCAGTTTAATTGTTGTTGTTGCAACCCCATCCTGTATCCCCAAAACAGTGTTGACTAGTGCATAACATGGTGCTTTTATCAGTTTTTATTTGTTAAAGTAACGGAACTTAACACCTTGAAATAGTATGGATCCAATGTTTTCCGAATCAGTATGGTTCGTGTTTTTTTTCTTCTACATTCTGATCCTCTAATGAATGTGTGGACATTCTACTGAAGCTACCACTAGCTTTCTTGGTTGCCCTTCGTCGCATTGTTAGACAGGTTAGGTTAAACATCTAATATCCATTCACGTTATATGTTTTATTTATTAATTTCTTAATATTATTACATTTTATAAACAACGTTAATAAATATAAGAAGTAAAAATATAAACCAAAAAAAATAAGTTACTATGATAATAATACACCTTCCTAATCTTTCTCGTTTTAAAATTAAAAATAAGTACAATAAATCTCAACTATTCTGTTCAGATTCTATTCTTATAAATATATTTATTTAATACGATGACATATATTGATACAAAAATGCGAAATAAATTTCAAGCTCTTGTTCTATAAACGGGAAATTTTTAAATAAACTGAACTCAAATAAATTATACATTAATCATTAAAAATTGCGGTTTATCATAAATCATATTACTAGGAGAAGTTATACGCATTGTCGTAAAATTGATTTAATGGTTTAAAAATATATTTATTGTTAGTACTTCGCATAATCATTCGTAAGTATTATTATTGAACATCTATAACAAGAACATATTTAATCCACTTTTTATTATAGAAAATAATATATATCATTACTACAATTATTAAATTAAATATAAATATTTTTTACAATTTTATTATAGATAATTAATTTGATTCAGAAAAATAATTTAATTTTAAAAAAAATCACTTAAAGTAATTATTTTAATTTAAAAAACAATTATTAAAACAAATATATATGAAAAGAAAATAGTCTTTTATATGATAATATAATATAGAAAGTATATCTGAACTGCTGAAAATTTCTTCCATAATAACATTTTCTTATTAGATATGTTAGATCACAGTTAGGAAACAATTTTGACAATGGCACTAATCTAATAAATTTACTCGTTCGGTTTACGAATTTTATTTTTATGATATATAATCGTTGAATTCAAAACTTCAAAATCCATTTGTTAAAAATAAAATAGGTTAATGTCATGATTTCTTTGAAGCCAGACAATTAGAAGTTTAATTACCATAATAAAAGAATAAAATCATATTAATTAGATTCTTGGCAACAACTTTAATTGTTAGGTCTTTTGTAAATTATTTAAAGAAAATAACCTACCCTTTTATTAAGCTTAAAAAAATAGTTAACCTATTAGACCGTTAAGTTATGTTATTTGTACTTAACCATCAAAAGGCAATTAAAATAAACAAACTGAAAACAAATTAGGTTTTTTTAAGGCCTGTAGATTGCACCTGTTACAGGCCCATTAGGGTTTGGGTTTTATTATTGCATGTGAAAACCCATTCTATATTTCAGTCTTCCGCCGCCGTCTCTTCCTCCTCACTCGGCATCGCTGCATTTTCCGAATCGGAAGCAAGGTAAGTTATCTTCTCTGCTCCATTTCAAGTAATAACTGTTTCTGTCTGCGTATTCGTTCAAAGAGAAGCAAATCCTGAGTATATATTACATATATTACATGCATAGGTAAGTCAATAACAATGGTGGAGAAAGCCAAGGGTAGGAAAGAGGAGGTCGTCTCTCGCGAGTACACCATCAACCTCCACAAACGCTTACATGGCTGGTAATCTTTTTTTTCTCGAGTTGTTCTCGTTCTTTCTTAGATTGATAATCATTTGATATTTTATGTATGTAATTTTTGTTTCCGATGTTTTTGATACTGTATAAACAGCACGTTTAAGAAGAAGGCTCCTAATGCGATTAAGGAGATAAGGAAATTTGCGCAGAAGGCGATGGGAACTAATGACGTGAGAGTGGATGTGAAGCTGAACAAGTATGTCTGGAGTCAGGGGATCCGGAGTGTTCCCAGGAGGATTAGGGTTCGCATTGCTCGCAAGAGGAATGATGATGAGGATGCCAAAGAAGAGCTGTACTCTCTTGTTACCGTCGTCGAGATCCCCAAGGAGGAGCTTAAAGGTTTGGGCACTAAGGTTATTGATGATGAGGATTGATCATCTACTTTGATATATCTGTTCGCTTTGATATATCTGTTCGTTATAGTTGATTTTGCGTATTTTATGAGACATTGGAAATATTTAGTTTGAGAATATTGATATTTGCGTATTTTATATTTATCTTTTAACTTGTTGAGACATTGGGAATATTTAGTTTGAGAATATTGATTTTCTGCCACAGTTTTGATTGCCTTAGAAAAATGAAAACATATTTGAGTTTTGACACACTTTTGCCCTTGCTATGGTTGGTTCCTAATAGGATAGTGAAGGAATAAATCCTGTTTAAAGAACAGGATCTAACAACATTAGAAAAGGGTAGCTTAAGCCTTTGTGATAATAAATCTAGAAACAGCTCTACTGAGTCTTGCTATGAAGACAATAAGCATTTTAGAGTGCTATTGAGCTTCATGAGAAGCTAAATTTTGTGTGATCGAGTTGTGGATCATGAATTTTGGAGTTTCATTAGAATTTCCCGTAACTTTGTCAAGGAAAAACAATCTTTATAAACCTAGCTGTCATAATTGGCATTGCCACATTGATGGAGATGAATGCAAAGATAGCTGCAGTTTAATTGTTGTTGTTGCAAACCCCATCCTGTCTCCCCAAAACAGTTTTGACGAGTGCTTTCTGAAAAAACTGGACTAAATTGAACCGATTATAAGGTGCTATGGAAATAGTCCGGTTTGAACTGAAGTGGTTTTCTACGGTTTTCTACGGTGGTTTAGTTTCAAGCGAACTGGACTCCGAAGAGGTTCAGTTAAACCGAACCCGGATTGTAAATCCTTTATATAGTGGTTTGGATTGTAAGATTCTCGTTATCAGCTTTTATTTCTTAGAGTAACAGAACTTCCTTGAAATAGTATGGATCCAATGTTTTGCGAATCAGTATGGCTCGTGTTTTTTTTTTCCTACATCCCTGATCCCCTATTGAATGTGTGGACAATGTACTGAAGCTACCAGTGGCTCTCTTGGTTCCCTCGTCTCATTGTGGGACAGGTTAGGTTAAACATCTTATATCCATTCACGTTATGTATTTTATTTATTAATTTATTAATATTATTACGTTTTATAAATAACGTTAGTGAATATAAGAAGTAAAAATATAAACCAATAAAAATAGATTACTATGATAATAATACACCGTCCTAATCTTTTTAATTAAAATAAATTACTATGATAATAATACACCGTCCTAATCTTTTTAATTTTAAAATTAAAAGTAAGTATAATAATCTCACCTATTCTGTTCTGATTCTATTCCTTGGATCTATCGCTAAAATTATATTTTATTATATTTAATTTTAATGGCTCTTCTATCCAATTATTTAGGTTCTGACAATGGTTGGTTTCCCAAATAAATTGTAGTTAATGTACTTAAATTTTAGTTTGATTTTAAAATTATGAATCCTCAAATAAATTGTAGTTAATGTACATAAATTTTAGTTTGATTTTAAAATTATGATTCTTATAGATTTTTATTTAATGAGATGACAATTGTCGATACTAAAATGCTAAATAAATTTCATATTCTTGTTCTATAAACGGGAAATTTTTAAACAAACTGAAAAATAAATTACTCATTAATCATTAAAATTAACGGTTTATAAGAAATCATATTACTGTTAAAAAAAAAGTTATTAACATTGTCGTAAATTTGATTTAATGGTTTAAAAATTATATTTTTGTTGGTACTTTGCATAATCATTCGTAAGTGTTATCATGGAACTCTATCTACTATTATCATGAAATATTTTGAGGTACATCAATTAGACATTCTTTATTAGAGCGTAGAGGTGGAAGAATAAATAAGAAGGAAGATAAATGTCATATTAATAAATTGTTTATTTTTTATTATTGGAAAAAGTCTAGATTGGGTTAAATCTTTTTAAAAATAAATAAACTTAATCTTTAAAATGCTTAAAATATATAGCAATAAATGCACTGGAAAACAAATTTGTAATGTTTGTAGTGATTAAATAGGCTTTAATGTATCGAATGTATACTAAAATATATCAATATTGTATGAGAAAAATATTTTAATCCTCATCCCTTTTAGAAAATGTATGGCAATAATTAGTACAAAATATTAAAAGGTAAGTTCTGGATATTAATATCGAAAAAAAATCTATTATAGTTATCGCAGTACCATTTTTTTGAATTAATTTTTCACTGGCCAACATATTTTTACCAAATATTTTGAAGGATTAAATAAGAGTTAAAAGATATTTTTTCAGTATTTATATTTATGGCAATTATATTTTTAATAAATTTTGAAATTTTAATGTAACAATATGAAAAAAAATATATATATTTATTATTAAGTTGTTTTTGTTTCTGAAATATTTTATATATTTTTATATCATAATGACATCTTATTAATTCAGGTTGTAATATGTAATTTTTATCAGTTTGGATCATATATACATCAAAACTGGAGAAAACAACTCACAATATTCACTCTAAAATATTAAATTTTAAACATTTCATTTTAAAATAAAATACTAAATACTAAATTAATCAAATATTCAAAAGCTTGAAATTTATTTAAACCTTATGCAATTTTTGGGTGATTAAAATGATCCTTGATTTTTAACTCTTCCACAAAACAACACTTGTAATTGCATATAAATTAGTATTTATAAATTAAATCTTTTCTCAGATGAAGAATGATAACGAAAAATAGTTTTGTATAATGAATACATTGTAGATGGTTTAAACTTTTAATTAGATATGTTCTATAATCTATATGTTTTATTTAAACCTTTAGACTATCCAATTTTTCCCTTTGAAAAAAAAAATACATGGAAACTTCATTTTCTCTTGGTATATTTACAAAATAGTAACTGTGTTTGATTTTTTTTTTTAATAGTAACTGTGTTTGACGAATAAGTATAACGAAATAGTGAACAATTAGAACAAGATTTTCCAAGAACCGCTTCAAATCTGCGAGAGGGTAAGTTTTGTTTGGTTGGCGAGAGAAATGAATCGGTAAATTCACACGAAGAAACTCGCAAAGAAATTTCGCAATTCGGAAGACCAAAACCACTTTCTTCCGGTGGACTAATTTAAATTTTGATTAAAAAATAATTTAAAAACCATATTTAATCCACTTTTTATTATAAAAAAATATTTATTACTACTACAACTATAAAATTAAATATAAATATGTTTTACAATTTTATTATAGATAATTAATTTGTTTCAGAAAAATTATTAAATTTTAAAAAAATCACTTAAAGAATAAAAGTGGTAAAGTAATTATTTTAATTTATAAAAGAATTATTAAAACAAATTTATATAAAACAAATCTATAACAATATATAAAAAAATTCTTTTTTTTCCACATTTTATAATATTAATTTTATCCTTAATTATTTTAAAAATTAATTATTTTATAAATAATTTATTTTTAAACGTTATCCTAGCCACTTCTTTTGTTTTAAATCATTATTTAAAAAAAATTGTACATAACTTTTTTTAATATACATTTAACAACTATTTTAAATTAATTATATATTTGTCATTAATTTTAACTTAAATAATTTAAAAATTAAAATATGTGAACACAGTGTTAGTGTTAGTATATATTAATAGAAAATAGTCTTTTATTTAAAGAAAATAACCTACCCCTCTATTAAGCTTAAAAAAATAGTTAACCTATTAGACAGTTAAGTTCAGTTATTTGTACTTATCCATCAAAAAGCAATTAAAAAAAAAAAAACTCAAAACAAATTTGGTTTTTTTCTCCCTAACAAAATACTCCATGCGGAGGCCCGTAGATTTTACCCATTACGCATATGAGGCCCATTAGGGTTTGGGTTTTATTATTATTGTATGTGAAAACCCCATTGTATATTTCCTTCTTGTGCCGCAGTCTCTTCCCCCTCTCTCGGCATCGCTGCATTTTCCGAATCGGAAGCAAGGTATGTTATCTTCTCTGCTCGATTTCCAGTAATACATGTTTCTATCTGCGTATTCGTTCAGAGAGAAGCAAATCTTGAGTATATATTACATGCATAGGTGAGTGAATAACAATGGTGGAGAAAGCCAAGGGTAGGAAAGAGGAGGTCGTCTCTCGAGAGTACACCATCAACCTCCACAAACGCTTGCATGGCTGGTAATATTTTTTTTCTCGATCCTTCTTTCTTAGATTGATAATCAATTGATATTTTAAGTATGTAATTTTTGTTTCCGATGTTTTTAATACTGTATAAACAGCACGTTTAAGAAGAAGGCTCCTAATGCGATTAAGGAGATAAGGAAATTTGCGCAGAAGGCGATGGGAACGAATGACGTGAGGGTGGATGTGAAGCTGAACAAGTATGTCTGGAGTCAGGGGATCCGGAGTGTTCCCAGGAGGATTAGGGTTTGCATTGCTCGCAAGAGGAATGATGACGAGGATGCCAAAGAAGAGTTGTACTCTCTTGTTACCGTCGTCGAGATCCCCAAGGAGGAGCTTAAAGGTTTGGGCACTAAGGTTATTGATGACGAGGATTGATTATCTACTTTGATGTATCTGTTGGTTATAGTTGATTTTGCGTATTTTATGAGACATTGGAAATATTTAGTTTGAGAATATTGATATTTGCGCATTTTATATTTATCTTTTAACTTGTTGAGACATGGGGAATATTTAGTGCGAGAATATTGATTTTCTGCCCCAGTTTTGATTGCCTTAGAAAAATGATAACATATTTGAGTTTTGACACAGTTTTTCCCTTGCTATGGTTGGTTCATAATAGGATAGTGAAGGGAATAAATACTGCTTAAAGAACAGGATTTAACAACATTAGAAAAGGGTAGCTTGAGCCTTTGTGGTAATACATCTAGAAACATCTCTGCTGAGTCTTCCTATGAAAAAAATAAGCATTTTAGAGTGGTATTAAGCTTGGTAAGAAGCTATATTTGGTTTGATCGAGTTGTGGATAATGAATTTTGGAGTTTCATTAGAATTCCTCGTAACTTTGTCAAGGAAAAACAATCTTTATAAACCTAGCTTTCCTAATTGGCATTACCACATTGGTGTGGATGAATTCAAAAATTGCTGCAGTTTAATTGTTGTTGTTGCAAACCCCATCCTGTCTCCCAAAACAGTGTTATTGAGTGCATAAGACGGTGCTTTCTGAAAAAATTGGATTAAATTGAACCGGTTTTAAGGTGATATGGAAATATTTGAACTGAATTGGTTTTCTAAAATCGAACTGGATTGTAAATCCTTTATATTGTGGTTTGGATTGTAAAATTCACGTTATCAGTTTTTATTTCTCAAAGCAACGGAACTGAACACCTTGGAATATTATGGATCCAATGTATTCCGAATCCGAATCAGTATGGTTCGTTTTTTCTTTCTGCATCCTCTGATCCCCCAATGAATTTGTGGACATTGTACTGTGTTTTGTACCGAAGCTACCACTGGCTTTCTTGGTTGTCCTCGTTGCATTGTTAGGCAGGTTAGGTTAAAAATCTAATATCCATTTATTAATATCATTACGTTTTATAAACAACGTTAATAAATATAAGCAGTAAAAATATAAATGAATAAAAATAAATTGCTATGATAATAATACACCATTATAATTTTTTTTGTTATAAAAATAAATTGCTATGATAATAATACACCATTATAATCTTTTTTGTTATAAAAATAAATTGCTATGATAATAATACACCATTATAATGCTTAAATTATATTGGATTATATTTAATTTTAATGGTTCATCAATCCATTCAATTAGATTCTGGCATTTATTGGTCTCCCAAGTAAATTGTAGTTAATGTACTTAAATTTTAGTTTGATTTTAAATTTATGATTTTTTAAATAAATTGTAGTTGATGTACATAAATTTTAGTTTGATTTTAAAATTATGATTCTTATAGATATATTTATTTATTGAGATGACAATTATCGATACAAAAATGCGAAATAAACTTCATATTCTTGTTCTCTAAACGGAAAATTTTTAAATAAAATGAACCCAAACAAATTATTCATTAATCATTAAAATTAACGGTTTATCAGAAATAGTGCTGTAAAAAGTTATTAAAATTGTCGTAAATTTGATTTAATGGTTTAAAAATAATATTTATTGTTAGTACTTCGCATAATCATTCGTAAGTATTATCGTTGAACTCTATCTATAACTATTATAATGGAATTTTATGAGGTACTTCAATAAGACATTCTTATACTTTTAAACTTTAAATTGCTTTGAGCGTAAAGGTGGAAGAATAAATAAGAAGGAAGAAAGATATCATATTAATTAATTGTTTATTTTTTATTATTGGAAAAAGTCTAGATTGGAGTACATTAAAAATTAGTAACAATATGAATATGAATATATATATATATATATATATATATAAATTAGTTTAAAAAATATTATTTTTAGTATTTATATTTTTGGAAATTATATTTTTAATAAATTTTGAAATTTTAATGTAACAAATATATATATATATATATATATATATATATATATATTAATATGTTGTTTTTGTCTCTGAAATATTTTATATATTTTTATATCATAATGACATCTTATTAATTCATGTCGTAATATGTCATTTTTATATACACCAAAACTGGAGAAAACAACACAAAATATTCAATCTAAAATATTAAATTTTAAACATTTCATTTTAAAATAAAATATTAAATACTAAATAAATCAAATACTCATATATCAAAAACTTGAAATTTATTTAAACCTTATGCAATTTTTCGTGTGATTAAATTGATCCTTGATTTTTAACTCTCCCACAAAACAACGCTTGTAATTGCATATAAATTAATATTTATAAATTAAATCTTTACTCAAATAAAGAATGATAAAGAAAAATAACTTTGTATATGAATACATTGTAGATGGTTTAAACTTTTAATTAGATATGTTCCATATATTTTATTTAAACTTTTAGACTCTCCAATTTTTCCCTTATTTTATTTGAAAAAAAAAAACATGGAAGCTTCATTTTCTCGTAGTATAATTTACAAAATAGTAACTGTGTTTGATTTTCTTAATAGTTAATCATAGAATAGATTGACCAATAAATATAACGAAATAATTAACAATTAGAACAAGACTTTCCAAGAACCGTTTCAAATCTGCGACGAGAGAAAGTGTAGTTTGGTTGGCGAGAGAGAGGAATCGGTAAATTCGAACAATGAAGAAGCTGGCAAGGAAATTTCGCAATTCGGAAGACGAAAACCTCTCTCTTCCGGTGCACGACGGAGACTCACGTCCCTTAGAATCTCATGGTACGATCTTCCTCGACTATTTCCGATTGCAGAAAAATTAAAATTATAAATATTTGATTTTGTTTTCTAAATTCGAATTGCGTGTCTAATTAATGAAGACTTAGATTTTGATGCGCAGAGCAAGAAGAGTTAGTTCATTCTCTTGAAAGAAGTCAAGCTCAGCAGAGTCGCTTATGGAGGGTACATTCACAACACAATCTTACCTTTCTTTCTTGTTAAACACAATATCATTGAATTCTTTAACATATTGGACTCCTGCTAACCTGGTGTTCTTTTTTATTATATAGATGGTATTCGCAACTTTGTTCTTCTGTTACATCGTGTTTCTTTTGTACTCCATTTTGCACCAGGCTTTAACACCATGGGAACTGGTATTTTCAAGACTCTTTGCTATATTTTGCACCGAAAATTTCCAAGTTGTGAATTACTGTCTTCTGGAAGAATCGTTGAAAATAGAAACAGAGAGTATATACTGAAGGAGGTTTATTTATCTCGTATCTGTCTAGGTTGCTTGTGATTTGAGAAAGTAGAGTTTTGTTGTTAGAGCAATTATTTTTTATATTTTCATCTGGGTCTTATGGGATTTGATAAGCATTTTTCTTTTCTATTTAATTTATGTCTCATCTATTTTGGTGACATATTCAGTCAGTAGTGGGTGGATTCTTCGATTGGATAAACTCTCAATAAACTTGTAAAAGAATAGATTAAGAAGACAAAAAATGAATTAAGCGTTTCCCGTTAGTTAAAAATCACTTGTACAACTGAGCTTTTTGCAAGTGTACAATTTGATTTTTGACTTATGAGAAAAGTTCAATTCATTTTACCTTCTTATTTTCTTCTCCTTTTAGTGTTTGTGGAAAAACCTTTTCAAATAGGAGGTATGTTAAAATCTGACATAGTGGGAAGGCTCTGCATTTTACTCTTTTCCAGATTTGTAAGATTGAAGTATTTTTTTAGCTGTTTTTTTTTTCAATCTCATGATAGTTGCCTTTACTGAATATGCTACGTCTCTCTTTGTTCTTTGATAAACAGCGGTATCATGCGTACTTTATGGAGGAGATCTACTCATGGAGTATTATATCTGCAGGTTCACTTCTCGCATCTGAATTTCTGTTTCCTATTTTAATCAGGAACTGTTTCATTGATTCGTTTTGTATTATTCTGTTCTATAAAATTGTAGATTTTAGTCCCTTTGTGCCCTTATTCGCATTATCTGCGTATACTGATTTGCAGCGATGAAATACATGTTCTCCACATATCACAATTTATGTGGATCATTGCTGTGAACTTATTTAATTGAATAAATTTTACAGACTCGGTGGCTGTTTTAGCATGCTTGTTTGCCATCATAGGACTGCTACATGAATCAAACAATAGCAGGAGATGGATCAAGTACTCATGGTATACTGCCATTATCCTGGCAGTTTTCTGGTTATATTACATGTTGAGGTAAAGTTACTTGATAAGCATGATTGATGCATTTAACATATATTCCATACAGGATTCTGCATATTGTTAAATGTAGAAAAGTGAAATGAAATATATTGCAAATTTCTATATGTATTTTAAATGTTAAGAAGCAACAAATTTATGTTTGTTTTAGATTTTAACATCATAGAATTGTGATGTTATATTTTTAATATTATTTTATATATCATTCAATTATTATAATCTATTTAATAATAATAACAATTTTTTTGTAGGTTGCCAAAGTTTCGTTGGGAAGTAATCTGGCTACCATTTGGTCCTCTTGGGTAGGCCATGCATTTCATCTGTTTAGTTTTGTTATGTTTTGTTATGTTTTGTGAGAATCAACCTGGTTTAAGTGCATTGCTTCTTACTGTGATCCAGAGCATCTGCACTCTGCCTCTATGTGGATCATTTACTAACCGAGTCATTAGAAGAGGTGAGAAAGCTTCGGGGATACATGTATACCTACAAAGCAAGCTAGAAAGATATCTGCTTAGTGATGGAGAAATGTGCATGAGAATCATTTTGGAGCATCATGACGAGACAAACTAAAGAATATTTTCCCTCTATGATATGGATTGGCCTCTAATATCCTTATCAGCAACGGCTTGGAACGGTGATGATTTCTTCTGTGGGTTCAGCTACTTTTTTTGTATTTCCTTTGATTGGATGAAAATCATGGGTGAAGATAGGAACTTTCACCAAATAAAAGATCAGCTAATAGCAGTTAAGGTGACATTTGAAGGTATATCATTTGTTTTTGTGAGGAGTTTTAGGTGTCGTGTACTTGAGATCAGTTTAACATTTACTGCATCAATGGGTAAAGAAAGCACATATCAATTTTGTTTTCTATTATGCCCAAAGATAACGGAAGAGTTTGGTGAAAAGTGTCATGATTATTCGGGGAGCATGATGGTTGTAGGAGGGTGTGTGCTTGTTTGCATAGATTTACAAAAGATTTACAGATTGCAGTAAAAACTTCTGATTTTGGAAAAATTGCATAAAGATTCGTTTTGTTACTAGGTGGAATTTCATTACTTAGGATTCGTTTTGTTACATCAGTCTTGTTTTCTGTTACTCGTCCCCTTTTTTCGGAAATGATACTTACAAAGGATAGAATTTCAAAAGTGTATTCCTATCACTTGTTATTGTGAAGAAAATTCTTGTGGGAGATTTGAAAGAACAATATTTTAGGCTTTTTCAAGTAATTTTTCAAGTACGTGTTTCGAGAGTTATTTAAATTCATTTATACTTTATTTAATATATTAGTTTCACCAAAATATTTAGGTTGCTTTTAAATTTTACCAAGTGGGTATATATTTTACCAATTTTATTTGGATTTTTCAGATATTATTTCAAGTTATCAGCTTAAAACTTTCTCTTTTTCCATTATGCAACCTCAAATTTTAATAAAATTATACTTTAAACTAGGATTGCCAAATAAGTCTTTTTAATGGATCGAACTAGGATGGTGAGTCGGTTCAATTTTTAAAATAATAATTATATTTTAAAAAAGTTGGAAAGTAATAGTATTTTAATGTATTATAATTTATGAAACAAACAACATAATCTAAAAATTAAAATTAGTTTTTCAATATAATTTAAAGCAGCTGTAATGGTCTAATTAAGTTGGACTATTTGACTTACAATATATTTTAACAATATTTTCACTATTGTTTCTAGAAAAAAAAATCATAAATTATAATATTTTTATACTCATTTCTGAAAATCATATTTTCTTAATTTATATTGAAATTAATTTTAATTTATAAAAAAAACTTTTTACTTCTTTTTTAGTTTATTTATATTGAAATATTTATTCAAACATATCCATAATATATATTCCTAGAAATATGAAAAATCAAACTAGAATTAGACATTTTAATATATTAGATAATTGGGTACCGACAAAAGACAAGTTTTCTAAGATGTGTGTAATCCGGATTAATTAAAAGAGCACATATACAACTAGAAAGATAAAAATAATAGATTTGAGTTGTAGGATTTGATGAAAACAAATGTATATATATATATATATATATATATATATATATATATATATATATATATATATATTTTTTTATAATAAAAAAATATATATATATTATTATTTTAATAAAAAAATAAAAAAAAATCTATATTTATCCTCTGGCAGAGCCTGGATTCAATTGGTCTGACGTAGAATTAAACAAATATAAAAGTAGATATTAAAAAAATGAAATAACAGATCAAAACCCAGAATCCTTTAAAAATAAATTAGTTCGGCAAAAAAGAGGAATCTCCAAGACCCACTCGTGGTGTCTGCAACCACAATAAAAAAATTAAATGCTATATATAATTACTACATTTCCCTTTTCAACTTAACTACTAGTGCAAGAGAATGACAAGCACTAAATATCAGAAAGAGGAAGATCATAGATCTGCTCTGCCAGGATATCGTGGAAAGGGAATCACATCTCTAATATTTTCCAGGCCGGTTGCAAAGAGAATCATTCTTTCAAAGCCAAGCCCAAATCCCGCATGTTTCACTGTTCCATACCGCCTCAGATCAAGGTACCACTCGTATGGCTCAAGGGGCAAACCCATTTCCTTTATTCTGCAACCCAAAAATACAAGTCAAATAACTTCCAAGGAATGAAATCAGGAAAACACAGTAAACATATTATAAGTATATATATATATATATATATATATATATATATATTATGAACCTTGACTGAATGACATCATAACGCTCTTCTCTTTGGCTTCCACCAATTAGCTCTCCCACCTGAAAATTTGCATTTACTTAAATACAAGCTTCTATTATGCCAAAAAAACCAAAAACATGTTCAAGATAAAACACACAAAACGCCACCTTTGGTACAAGCACATCCATAGCAGCCACTGTTTTTAAGTCATCATTGAGCCGCATGTAGAATGCTTTGATTTCTTTTGGATAGTTATAGACAATGACTGGCTTCTGAAATTTTACCTCTGTCAGGAATCTGCATAACACCATTCCATCAAGATATCACACAACACAAATCAATACGAACAAGAGCTGGATCAAAAGGTGAAAAAGAGATTACAAAGTACCTTTCATGCTCAGATGCTAAGTCAATACCCCATTTCACTTCATTCTCAAATTTTTTACCATTCTTCACAGCGTCTTCTAGTATTTCCACTGCTTCTGTATACGAAACTCGAATAAAGGGGGTGGAAGCAACCAACTTTAAACGATCAATGCAACCTTTATCAAACTTATCAGCCATAAACTCCATATCCTCAAGGCAGTTGTCAAGTAACCACTGACACAAAAATTTCACATACGCCTCGGCACAGTTCATATCATCCTATACAGAAAACACAAAAACCATGGACTTTACTGCTTCCAGCACAAAAAATTAAAAACATCAAATCTTATAAAAGTAGGTAAAGTAGGAAGGTTTGCACTGGACAAATTAAATAGTTCACAGCCCCAAACTAAAAAAAATGTATCAACATTCAACAGATAACTATAACAGAACTAAGACTAACAACAATAATGTTGCATCTGAACATAATCATGGTCATTTATGAGTGAGTTCAAATTTAATATACCTTCAACTCTGCAAACGCAATCTCAGGTTCTACCATCCAAAACTCAGCCAAATGCCTTGAAGTGTGAGAATTCTCCGCGCGAAAAGTGGGGCCAAAGGTATACACACTGCTAAGTGCACACACATAAGACTCAACTTGAAGCTGACCCGAAACCGTCAAAAACGCTTGACGTGCAAAGAAATCTTTCCCATAATCCACCTTTCCATCATCCTTCTTAGGAATCCCAGGCTTAAGCTTAGACCTCTCCTCCACCTTAGCCAAACTCTCCTTCGCCTTCTTAAGCTGATCCACAGCAGCACCAATCTCTGGCTTAGTCGCCTTGGCAGCTTTCAACTGAGACACAACATCCCCTTTCTCCTTAACAACCAACCTAGCCGCTTCCACATCTGCCTCCGTAGGAGGCGGATTCTGCAACAACTCCTTCTCCAATCTCTCAGCCTCACTCAGCAAAGTCGTCACCTGAAACATCTCACCCGCACCCTCACAATCACTCGTGGTAACAATCGGTGTGTGCACGTAAAGAAACCCTTCTTTGTTGAAAAAAGTATGCGTAGCATATGCAAGAGCATTTCTAATTCTAGCCACCGCAGATATCTGCAATCACATACAACATAATTATAACTACAAAAAGTAATAACAACCAAATCAATTAAGTGTATCTATAACAATTGAGATCTCATTTTTCAGCAATTTCTCACAATATCTATCCACAATTTCCCAAACCGAGATAATAGGTAAAGGTTTTTGCCCTCATACAATCAGAATCCGTATTAAGTCACAAAATCACGATAACACTATAAAACCTCAGAGTAAGATTATGCCATAAAAACTAAATTCATTAACACTTTTAGAATAACAGTTTATGACAAAAAGATGGAAGGTACCGTGTTGGTCCTAGAACGAAGATGAACGAAATCTCTGAGGAACTCAAGAGTAAGTCTCATTTTGGGCAGAGGATATTTGGCGGGATCGACAGGGCCTACGTGGAGGACCTTATCGGCGCGGAGTTCGATCTTCTGTTTGGTGCCGGCGGGAGGAAGCTTGAGGTGGCCATCGACGACGACGCAAGTTCCAGTGGGGACGAGTTGACCGAGTTCGCCGAGCGAGGCTTCAACGATAACTTGGAGGTTACCGGCGCAGCTGCCGTCGTTGATTTCGAGGAAGGCGAAGGCGTCCTTGTCAGCTTTCCGACCAGTCTTGACCCAGCCGCCAACGCGCGCCTTCCGGCCGGCCAAACCCGAGCCGCCGTCAGGACGGGAAATGATGGAGCGGATCGGGACGCGGTCCGAGAATTGCGCCTTTGGTACCTCGTCGTCGAGAGTGGTGACTGCGAGTTGGTCCGTCGGAGGAGAAGATGTGTCTGCCATTGCAGCTGACGGCGGCGGCGGAGGAAATGGGTGGCGCACTAAGAAGTGCGAAAGGTAAACCCTAAATTGGAGTGTGAAATTCTGATGTGTCTACTGTTAACTCTTCTTTTTTATTAATGCGAATAATAACTGGACAGGTTTTAGCTTTTACTCATTGTACGATGATGCTTTTGTTTGGACGGTTATAGATGGAAAAAAAAATTGTTTGAATTAGAAAAAATATATATATTTATTCATTATTAATATTTTTATTTTATTATAGTAATATAATTAACTATGTTAAAATAAAGTATGTTGTTAATATTGTATTAATATTTATAACATAATTAACTGTTAAAAATAAAATTGATTATGTAGTAATTTTTAGGAAATCCTTTTCATTTATGAAATAATTTAAGGTTTTTAATAATTATATGCATTTTTTAATTTATTTTCTGTTTCTTCGTCTTCTAACTTTTTCTAGCGAAGAATATTTGCTTATTTAGTAATTATGATGTAAAAGTTTATTCAAACGCATCTGCTTCTAAAGACTAATAATTTTAAAGAGGTATTTGATGATATATATATATATATATATATATATATATATATATATATATATATATTAAGAATTAATTTGACATAAAACTGTAAATTCCATTTTTTTAGTCGTGCTTAAAAACTGATTAATTTGTAGTGTTTAATATTGAGATAGAAATCATTTTTTCAAGTACTAAATTGACATTTTCAGTCATTTATGTCATCCCCTAATACGCGTATTAAAAAATTTCTAAAGACTAAATTTAGAAAGAAGACATGAAATAAAATAAGCTGTGATTTAGGGTATTTTAGTAAATCTATAAGTCTTTTACACAATAAATTCTTAAAACTTTGTATTCTTTCATGGGAAAGTATTACAATTCTTTGCTCTTTGTAGTTATAAAAGTTTTTTATAAAAGAATAAAGGGTTTTATATACATATATAAGTCTTAACTTTTTAATTCAATTTTAGTATATTTTATATTAAATTTTGATCGATTTTTTTTTTCATAAAAAAACATCACTTTAAGATTATTTTAAGAATATGACATCTTAATTAAATTAAGATTCCAATTATCGAGAATCATATGTTCTTATATTTCATTCCGAGACCCGTAAACAATCAACATATTCATTATTCTCTTTAAAAATATACTTAACAATTTTAATAAAAGGAGATTTCTATATAACCGAAATAATCTAAATGTTTGGATATTTATATTAAACTTAATAATCAATACAAAAAGCATCAGTATTATTATTAATCACTTCTTTAATCATAGCCATCCAACCAAAATCAAATTATTTATAATTATAAGATTATTAGGATTATCAAACTTGCAAACATTTGACACCTTCAAAATATTCACGTAAATATAATAAATTTATATACTTCCATTAGTCTTCAGTGTCTACAAAATATAAAAAAGGTAACTTAAATACTAATTCAATAAGGAAACGATTAAACCTATCAAAATGTTCATGTATTATGAATAATTAGATTACTGAAGTTATCACACATGTAAATATTTGACATATTCAAAATAGCCAGGTGAATATCATAGATTTATATACTTCACTAGTTTTTAATGTCTACAAATTATAAAAATAGTAACTTAAGTATCAATTCAATAATGTTACAGTCAAACCAATCAAAATGTTTATTTGTTATTAAATAATAAGATTACTATAAAGTTACCAAACTTGGAAACACTTGACGTATTCAAAATAAGTGAAATAAGTGAATACCATAAACTTGGAGACTTTCACTGGTCTCCAATGTCTACAAAATATAAAGAAGGAAACTTAATCTACCAATTCAATATAGAAACGGTCAAACACATCAAAATGTTTATTTATTATATTAGTTAGATGTAACTATAAAGTTGTATGCAAGATTACAGACATAAATATTACATATAAAATGAGTATATATATATATATATATATATATATATATATATATATATATATATATATATATATATATATATATATATATCCACCCTAAAGTATTAATATTATAAATATTTATTTATTTATTTAAAAATCACCTTCTTTTTCCATTATTTACAACAAAGATGGATTCGTACTAAATACATAATCATAATAACATATTAAGCATGTAAGAATAAGTTAAATATAACTACAGACTACAATATATCATCATAATCATACCATATTATAGTCATGGTTATATGAATATTGTTCGTATGAGTTCACATTAAATACATAATCATAATAACATATTAAGCATGTAAGAATAAGTTAAATATAATTACAGACTATAGCATATCATCACAGTCATACCATATTATAGTCATGGTTATATGAATATTATTCGAACGAGTTCACACTAAATACAGAATCATAATAACATATTAAACATGTAAGAATAAGTTAAATATAATTACAGACTACAACATATCATCATAATCATACCATATTATAGTTATGGTCATATGAATATTATTCGTATGAGTTCGCATGACTATATATATATATTATTTATTTATACATCTATCTATACATTATCTTTTATGTACTTGTTTTCTTTAATCTTTTATTTTTTAAACAAATATAATTTTAATCTGAAATAATTATGTTTCTATTTTTATCTTTTAAATGGTCGTTAATTTAATTTTAAATTATTTTTCAAATTATTTATTTTTTTAATTTCTATTCATTTAAATTCACATTTAATTTAATTGTTTTTAAAACTAAAATAATTATTTCACCGTTATTTTCTTTTAAAATACTATGCACACACATTCGATTGGGAGCATATAGAATTAATCTCAATGATCAACAAATATTCGTTAGAAGATTCTCCAGTCTCACAATGATTTTTGTTTCTTTTCAAACTAATCAATAATATTATTTGTATTTACAGTTGTAAAATACCAATTCTAAATCATATACTCACGTAAACAAACAACACAGCCATAATTTTGTAAATAAAGGTAAGGTTTTTACGTGGATTAATATTCTCATCCAAAAATGTTTTTACAACTTTCAAATCAATTCTATCAACCCAAGTAAAGCATATTGAAATCTAGTAATACAATTTCTATTAATCAAGAAAAGAAGAGGCACAATACTTGAAACATTTATCAAATTAAATAAACTTACCAAACTAAATCAAAATTACTTCAATATGATTCATGCTCCTCACATTTAAAAGAAATTAAGAAATAAAAGTCTAACTTATTCTTATAAACTCAACCTTTTATTTATTTTAAAATCTAAACTAAAATATCATAAGCGTTAAAAAACTATTTAAATTAATCATATTTTAAGATTTTGAGAATATATATGAATTTAAACTATTCGATTTCATATTTATTTTATAATATAATAGTGGAAATATATATTAAATATGTGTATCAAGTTTTTTGTTTATGATAATACGAAAACAATTTTTGTCATTATTATTAAAACAATATACATTGTCTATATATATATATTTTTTTTCAATTTTATCCGTAAACAATTATTTATAATAAAAAAAAATATATTTTAGTTTTATCTCACGAATAACTATTTTTTTAAACTCAAACAATTATTTATAATAAAATCTATTTATATAATAAAAAGTAATACAATTAAATTATTTTTATAATTAATTTTGGTAAAAATTCTTTTATAACCTAATAAACCTTTACCATGATATAAAAATTAACACATGTATAACACATGTATTTTTACGGGTAATCATAATAGTAAAAACACATATATTATATGCTTTTTTTTCTAATAAAATAAAATATTATAGTATAATTTTAATAGTTAACTGAGTTCAAAATATATTTATAAAAAATTAAAATATAAAATAATAAAATGAAATATATTGATAAAAAATGGTTTATACCTATAACTATGTATAAACTATATATAAAAGAAAATTCTCTCTTTTGTGTCCACATTTCATAATTTTAACTTTATCCTTTATAATTTAATTATTTATTAAATTTTTAAAAATTAATGGTTATTTTTACAAGTCCTTATAAAATTATTTACTTATCTCTTTCTTATTTTTTTCTCCTACTATTATCAACAGTTATTTTTTTCATATTTTCTCCATACATTTTACTTTATTTTTATTTTGTTTATTAACTTAATAACATTACAATATCATCAATTATTAATATAATTCAAAAAATGCGTACATACAAGCGCGATAACGCCTGTGTTTACGCTAGTTAAAATAAAGGTTAAATATGTTTTTTGAAATGTCAATTTTGAAACTTAAAATCAATTTAGTCATTTGTTTTTAAAAATTTGTGGATTGAATCATTTTAATCAAATTTTTTGTTAAATTTATTTGATATTTCAAGCGTGTTTCATAATAGTATTTTATTTAACATTAAAATAAAATTGTGTCAAACAATATAAACAACTCAAATATAATACTGAAATGCATATTAAATATCAAACAAACTTAACAAAATTTGATTAAAATTACTAAATTCATGTGTTTCAAAACATAAACTAATTTAAAAATTTACTAAAAATTATGAAAAAAATATATATTTAATCCTTAACATAAAGTTACACAACAGTTATAAAAGTAAACTAAAATATAGTTACAAAGATAAAATAATAAGAATTAGAATTATCTATGTCATTAAAGAGCAATTAATCGAAATAAATTCTTTTTATATAATTATGAATATAATATAATATAGATATCTTAATTATATATAATTATTAAATTAAAATGACATTTATTAAATTTAAAAATTAAAATAATTTATATCAATAAAAATAAAATCACCAAAATTATATCTATATTAAAAGCAGTTAACCAACCCAACAGTTAACCGATCCATAATATATATATATATATATATATA